>JGI20160J14292_10002580_pt1 | contig 14368 bp, 13 predicted proteins | sample COG_10_FD_14292 | JGI IMG/M metagenome (IMG submission 14292) | reverse complement strand
TAAAACTTATTAAGGTTATGTTGACACTAAAGCAAAACGCAATCAAAACACATTAATTTACTTCTTAACATATTGAAAAAGACATGAGTTATTNATAACTCAAAAAAGTTTGCTTGGCGGACATAGCGAATTGGCCCCACTCCTTTCCATTCCGAACAGGACAGTGAAACGATTCTGCGCCGATGATAGTGTAGTTTTTTCTACGCGAGAGTAGGACACTGCCAAGCTTCTAATATTAAAAAACCTCACCTTATGGTGGGGTTTTTTTTTGCAACGCTGATTTAGGAAAATTTCCTGAAAAATTAAATTTCCATAAATTTTGTAGAGCAATTCTTTATAATGTTGTGCTCTGAGAAAATTATTAAAAATGATAAAAAGTAACAATTTTTTTAACGAATTAAATTTAACGCATGCGATTATCCTATCGTTAATCATTCATGCACTTTTTGTTATGAAATTAGAGATTTCGAATTCAAATTTAACTCCAAAACCTGTTGTTGATATTATTTTTAATACAGAAATAGTTAAACAAGTAGCACCTAAAGTGATACCTATAGTAAAACCAAAACCAATTATTAAACCCAAACCAATACCAAAACCACAACCAATTATTAAACCCAAACCAATACCAAAGCCGATACCTCAACCTATTGTAGAACCAATATCAGAACCNATTGAAGAGCCAATAACAGAGCCTATTGTAGAGCCAATATCAGAATCAGTAGAAGTTACCGAATCAGCACAGATAAACGAGCAAATACCAACATCACCGAATCCGCAAGTAGTGAGTAATTATAGTAATTTACTAAGAGCACATATTGCTAAACATAAAAAATATCCTAGAATTGCTCAGAGAAGAAAAATGCAAGGCGAGGTAGTTATTGAGATTCAAATAAAAGGTGATGGCTCACTAATTTCTAAAAATATTCAAAAAAGCAGTGGTCACAAAGTGTTAGATAAAGAGGGAATGAATATGATGGAAAAAAGTAAACCCTTTCCAGTACCACCAGAAGCAATGAAAGATAGTGTTACAACTGTCCTAGTTCCGATTGCCTTTAATTTAATTTAAATTATTGCCAATTATCACGCAGTGTCGTTGTTCGGTTTAAGATTATATTTTGAGGTACTGATAAGTTATCAGCAATAAAATAACCGTGTCTTTCAAATTGATATTGATCACCCGGTTTAATATCTTTTAAATTTTCTTCAATTTTAATTTCTTTAATCGTTAGAGAATCGGGATTAAGATCGTCTAAATAATTATTATTTTCACCTGGGTGAGCTTCTTTAAATAATCTATCATACAAATTAACCTTTGCGGTCACTGCATATTTGCATGATAACCAATGAATATTGCCTTTTACTTTTATTGCATCCGCACCCGGTGTTCCTGATTTTGTGTCAGGCAAATAATCACAAAATATTTTTAATATTTTTCCATCGGAATCTTTTTCAAAGCCAGTGCATTCAATAACAAATCCATATCTTAATCTGACTTGTGCGCCAGGCGATAATCTAAAATATTTATCAACGGGCACTTCCATAAAATCTTCTCTATCAATCCATAATTCTTTAGTGAGCTTAATGGTACGTTTCCTAAGTCTTTATTTTTGGGGTGATTTGGAGCAAAGCAATCCTCTTCTTTATCATCGGGAAAATTGTTAATAATTAATTTAACAGGATCTAAAACTGCAACTCGACGATGGGCAGATTCATTTAATACCTCACGCATGCAATCTTCTAAAATAGTGTAATCAATCCATGAATCTGCTTTAGAAACACCAATCCTATCAGTAAATAATTTAAATCCACTGGGGGTATATCCTCTTCTTTTTGACCCCACAATAGTCGGCATTCTTGGATCATCCCAACCTGATACATGTTGATTCTCGACTAACTCAATTAATCTTCTTTTTGATAAGACAACGTAAGTTAAATTGAGCCTTGCAAATTCATATTGTTTTGGAAGTGGGTCTGAAAAGAAATTATTTTCTCTTAAGCGCTTTAATAACCAATCATAAAAGGGTCTTTGATCTTCAAATTCAAGCGTACATATCGAATGTGTTATCCCTTCAAGAGCATCTTCTATGGGTGAGCAAATGTGTACATTGGGTAAATAGACCACTTATCACCCGTTCTGTGATGTGGGACATTTTTAATTCGATAGATGGCTGGGTCACGAAGGTTAATGTTGGGTGAGGCCATATTGATTTTTGCCCTCAGTATCATAGAGCCATCTGCATGTTTACCTTCCCGCATTTCTTTAAACCACTTTAAATGCTCTTCAATTGGATGATCACGCCAAGGTGAATCTTTTCCTGGCGCCGTCAATGTTCCTCTATTTTCTCTAATTTCCTCAGCACTTTGTTGGTCAACATATGCAAATCCTGACTTTATCAAAAGAGTCGCTGCGTCATACATATAGTCAAAATAATTACTTGCATAAAAAAGATTTTCTTCGTTATTAAAATCCCAATCAAATCCTAGCCACTTAACATTTTCAATTATGCTATCAACATATTCTTGATCCTCTTTCTCAGGGTTTGTATCATCAAATCTAAGATGACAGGCACCAGAGAAATCTCTCGCTAGTCCAAAATTTAAAAAGATACTTTTGGCGTGACCGATATGAAGATAGCCATTAGGCTCTGGGGGAAAACGAGTTCTAATTTTAGCCTCGTCTAATTTTCCATTGGATTGATGTTTACTATTCCAGGTGTTTTATTCCATAATTTATCTTTATAAAGATTATTTGAAATATCTTTTTCAATCTTTGCTCTTATAAAGTTTGACGAGCTTGCTATTTTATTTTCTGAGTTTGATGCCATTGCAGTATTTTAACTGAATGCGATTAACTTTAGTTGAATTATGGCTTATAAAGGCGTGTTATGATTTTAAAATTATTTAATTAGGGTATCTTTTGGCAAATTTTTTATTTGAAATTATTGAATACCTTGGAGACGGAAAATTCCACTCTGGTGAAATGATGGCAAAGCATTTTAATGTCTCACGTGTCTCAATTTGGAATGCAATTGCTAAAGCAGAAGGCATAGGCGTTAAAATTTTTTCTGTTAGAGGTAAGGGTTACAAGTTGCAACAACCCGTGAGTTTGTTAAATGAAAAAATTATATTAAATGCCATGGGAGAGGAGGGTAGTTGGTTTAATATTAAGGTACTAGATTCTATTGATTCAACTAATAATTATTTATCAAAAGCTGTCCCCTCAGGCTACCCGCATGCTTCAGTGGTTGCAGCAAATATTCAAACTCAAGGTAAGGGAAGAAGAGGTAGACAATGGCAATCTGCCCTAGGAGAGAGTCTAACTTTTTCTTTTTTATGGAGGTTTACTCAAGGTGCTGCAGGATTATCAGGTTTAAGTTTAGCTGTAGGGGTTGCTTTAATAAGAGCATTAAAAAAAATTAACATCACAAACGCGCTTTTGAAGTGGCCAAATGATATTTTAATTTTCAATGATGGTATTTATAAAAAACTTGCTGGCATTTTAATAGAATTACAAGGAGATACGGATGGGCAAAGTGCAGCAATCATTGGTATCGGTATAAACTTGAATATCTCAAAAGGGCAGTTAGAAAAAATTGACCAACCTGCCATTGATATTAAAAAATTAACCTCAGAGTCTGTAGATAGTAATTATTTTATGGCTATCATAATTAAAGAGCTTGCTCATGTGCTTTCTTCTTTTGAATCCGATCAATTTAAACCATTTAAAGGTGAGTGGTTGAGTCACCATGCATTTCAAGATAAATTAATTAATATTATGCTCGGAAATTCTCAAACTATCTCAGGAAAAGCAATTGATATTAGTGATACCGGAGCACTAATTGTAAGCACAGATGAGGGTATAAAATCCTTTGCATCGGGAGAAGTATCAATTCGGAGTGCAAACTAATGCATCTTTTAATCGATATCGGTAATACAAGAATTAAGTGGCAATATCGTGATGAAAAAAACATAATTTTATCTAATTCTGTATTGGTTGAAAATTTTATGGATATTGATTTAACCGAAATTAAAAGCTTAAAAAAAGTTCTAGTTTCAAATGTAAATCATTCTGTAGTATTGGATAAGTTAAAGCAAAATTTATCACATTTTGATTGTCCTGTTATTGAGGTTACCTCTGAATCCAATAAAGATTTAATCAATGACTATACAGATAGACAACTCTGGGAGTCGATCGTTGGTTAACTGCCTTAGGAGCCTGGAAAGTCTACGGTGAGGATTTAATAGTAATAAATGCTGGAACAGCTATAACTATTGATCTGATACAAAAAGATAAAAAGAATTGTGCACACTTTAGGGGGGGCATGATTTTACCGGGCATTGCAATTAGCTTAGGTATTTTAAATAACAGCACAAACTTAATAGATACCGAAATAGGTAAGAGTGTTTATCCAAGTTTGAATACCAAAGATGCTGTGACAACAGGGATATTGACAAGCATTCAAGGAGCAGTAAATCTTGTTTGTAAAAAATTACCTTCAAATTTACCTATCTTATTAACTGGGGGTGATGCTGATTTAATTTATGGGCAATCAGAAGAAGACTGGAAATCTAAGATTAAGGTGGAGAGTAATCTAATTTTTGATGGATTAATGTATTACGTTTAAAAGATTATTTCTTTTTAATATATAAGTCAGTGATTGTACCTTCTTTAATTTCAGCTGCCATTGCGACTGATTCAGAAAGTGTCGGGTGAGGGTGGATTGACAGACCAATATCGTGCGCATCAGCTCCCATCTCTATGGATAATACTGCTTCTGCAATGAGTTCTCCCGCATTTGTACCGACAATACTTGCACCAATAATTCTGTTAGTTTGTTTATTGAATATAAGTTTTGTCATACCTTCTGTTCTATTGGTTGAAATAGCTCTTCCACTTGCAGCCCATGGGAAAACAGCTTTTTCAATTTCAATATTCTGTAATTTTGCCTCATCCTCAGTTATACCTGCCCAAGCTATTTCAGGATCTGTATAAGCCACCGAGGGTATTGTCATCGCCTGAAATTCAACTTTTTCTCCAGCAATTACCTCTGCTGCAACCTTACCTTCATGGGTTGCTTTATGAGCAAGCATAGGTTGCCCAACAATATCACCTATGGCATAAATATGATCAACATTGGTTTTCATTTGTTTATCAACATTAATGAAACCGTGTTCAGTAACATTAACCCCAGCTTTTTCAGCATCAATTTTATGACCGTTAGGTTTTCTTCCAACCGCAACGAGTACTCGATCAAAAGTCATTTCTGCATTTCTACAGGAACATCTTCACCTTCAAAATGTACAACGACCCCTTCTTTTTTAGAGTCAATGCCAGTGACTTTTGTATTTAACCAAATATTTTCAAAACGTTTTTCCATTCTTTTATGAAGTGGTCTAACAATATCCCTGTCACAGCCTTGAATTAAACCGTCACTTAACTCTACTACCGATACGTCACTTCCTAGTGCGTCATATACAGTCCCCATCTCAAGCCCAATAATTCCACCACCAATAATAAGTAATTTTTTAGGAATATCTTTAAGTTCTAATGCGCCAGTTGAATCCATAATTCTTTCATCCTCTGGTGTATTAGGAATCTTAGATGATTGAGATCCAGCAGCGATAATAGCCGATTTAAACCCTATAATTTTTTTTGTGCCATCATTGAGCTCAACGTTTATTTGATGTGGAGATATAAATTTACCTTCTCCTTCAATAATTTTTACATCTCTTTGCTTTGCCATTTGTGCTAAACCCATAGTTAGTTTTTTAACTACTTTGTTAGACTTCCAATTCCTGAGTTGGTCAAGATCAATCGACGGTTGATTAAACGAAACACCGTGACTAGATGTATCCTCCGCATCTGTTATGACCTTTGCTGTATGAAGAAGCGCTTTAGAGGGAATGCAGCCTACATTGAGGCAAACACCCCCAATTGTTGAGTATCGCTCGATTAAAATAACTTTTTTGCCTAAATCAGCTGCTCTAAATGCTGCAGTGTAACCACCCGGTCCAGATCCGAGAACAGCCACATCATATTCATCATCATTTTTCTCACTCTCAGATGCAGGCTCAACCTGTGTTTTTTTAGTATCTTGTTTGGGTGGTTCTTTTTTTGATTCGTTGGGGGTATCTGATGCTAGAGGTTCAATTGATAAAATTAAAGAACCTTCCTTGACAACATCACCTACTTTTATATCTATAGATTTTACCAAACCAGATTCAGGTGAGGGAATATCCATTGAAGCTTTGTCAGACTCTACTGTAATTAAAGAATCCTCTTCCTTAATTTCATCACCAACTTTTACCATGACTTCGATAACTTCAACGCTATCAAAGTCTCCGATATTTGGGATATTTATTTTTTTTAATTGTGTCATTCGGTTTAAAGGAGGAGGCGCCTTACATCAGATAACATCATACACAAATGACTGGTAAACCTCGCACCATCAGCACCATCAACAACTCTGTGGTCATATGAGAGAGATAGTGGGAGCATAAGTCTAGCTTCAAAATCCTCACTTGTTTTATTATAAACAGGCTGCATTGATGCACGAGATACACCTAATATTGCAACCTCTGGACAATTGATGATGGGTGTAAATTTTGTACCTCCAATACCACCTAAGCTTGAAATCGTAAAGCAACCACCTTGCATTTCATCCATCTTTAATTTTCTTGCCCTTGCTTTTTCAGAAAGATTTCCGAGATCCTCAGCAATATCAATCACATCCTTTTTTTGAACATCCTTCACAACAGGAACGACTAGCCCATCCGGCGTGTCACATGCAAAACCAATATTGTAATAACTTTTCAAAATTAAATTATCTCCATCAGGAGATAATGAACTGTTAAACATTGGGTATGCTTTTAAAGCATTGACACACGCCTTCATGAGAAAGGCAAGCAAGGTTAATTTAGCACCACGTTTTTCAGCTTCTTTTTGCATTGATTTTCTGAAAATTTCCAAATCAGTGATATCGGCATCATCAAACTGAGTTACATGGGGTGCAGTTACCCAATTTCTATGAAGATTTGCACCTGATATTTTCTTAATTTTTGAAAGAGGTTTTGTTTCAATTTTACCGAAATCTGTAAAATCAATATTAGGCATTGGAATGGGAGCAAAACTCGCACCCATATTTTCAGTTCTCGGTTTTGTTAATTCACCTTTAACATAGCTTTCCACATCTTCGATAAGTATTCTATTTTTATTGCCACTTCCCTCTACAAAGGAAAGATTGACTCCTAAGTTTCTCGCAAACTTTCGAACCGATGGACCTGCATGCGATTTTCTAGTATCACCGTTAAGAACACTTTCACCAATAGGAATAGGAATTTCTTTCGCTGCTTTTTTCTCTGGTGGTTCAGGAGCAGGTCTCGATGGAGTGTGTGTTATTTTTTCTATATCTTCTTTTTTTTCAACTTCAGGTGCGGATTTTATTTCAGTTTTAACTTCTTTTTTTGTTTCTGTCACCTCAATTAAACCGATTAAACTCCCTTCTTTAACTTTATCACCCACTTTAATTTTTAAGTCTTTGATAACACCATCCTTGGGTGCAGGAATATCCATTGAAGCTTTATCAGACTCGACGGTAATCAGTGGCATGTCATACTCAATAGTGTCTCCAATATTCACCAACACCTCGATGACATCTACACTGTCGAAATCACCAATATCTGGTATAAGAATTTTTTCTGAACTCATATTTATAAAGATACCGGGTTAGGTTTATCGTTCACTATTTTATATTTTTTGATGGCCTGAAGTAAAACTGATTTATCTATTTCTTTTCTTTCAGTTAATGCTTTCAAAGCAGCTATTACAATATGATAGCGATCGACTTCAAAAAAATCTCTCAAAGCTTCACGACTATCAGAACGTCCAAAACCGTCGGTTCCGAGTGAAATAAATTTATTAGGTAAAAATGTTGCTATTTGTTCAGCAAAAGATTTCATATAATCTGTCGCCGTGATTATAGGTGACTCTAAATCTACAATTATTTTGTCGAGCACTGATTGCTTCTCAACCTTCTCTGGATTACGCATATTCCATCTTTCAACATCGAGCGAATCTCTTCTGACTTCAGTAAAGCTTGTCACGCTGAAAACGGTTGAACTCACTTTAAAATCTTTTTCTAGAATATTGGCAGCTTCAATAACTTCTCTCAATATAACTCCACTCCCCATGAGTTGAACTTTAGGTCCTTTGGTCTTGCTCTCAGAGAACTTATAAATGCCTTTAATAATATCTTCATTGATATTTTTTGGCATTTCTGGATGTTGATAATTTTCATTCATGAGGGTGATGTAATAGAAAACATCTTCTTGGTTTTTTATCATTCGCTCTAGACCATTTTGCATAATCACAGCTAACTCGTAGGAAAAACAAGGATCATAAGACACACAATTAGGGATGGTCGCTGACAATAAATGGCTATGTCCATCCTCATGTTGCAATCCTTCTCCATTGAGCGTAGTTCTGCCCGCTGTCGCCCCCAATAAAAAACCTCTCGAGCGAGAATCACCTGCAGCCCAGGCTAGATCACCAATTCTTTGAAATCCAAACATCGAATAGAAAATATAAAAGGGGATGGTTTGAATGCCTGAATTACTATAAGAAGTTGCCGCAGCAATCCATGATGAAAAAGAGCCTGCTTCATTAATTCCCTCCTCTAATATTTGCCCATCTTTTTTCTCTTTATAAAACATGACTTGATCAGAGTCTTGGGGTTCATAAAGCTGACCAACCGATGAGTAAATACCTAATTGTCTAAACATACCCTCCATACCAAAAGTTCTCGCCTCATCCGGAACAATGGGTACGATAAATTTACCTATATCTTTATCTTTAACGAGGGTAGTAAGTATTCTTACAAAGGCCATGGTAGTTGAAATTTCTCTGTCACCAGAGCTTTTTAATTGATTTGAAAAGGCCTCAATCGACGGCACATTAAGTTTATTTCCTTGTTTTTTCCTTTTGGGTAAAAAGCCACCAAGTGCCTCTCTTCTCTCCATCATATACTTTATTTCAGGTGAGTCTTTTGCTGGTTTGTAGTAAGAAAGACTTTCAACTTCCTCATCGCTAATTGGTAAGTCAAATCTTGACCTGAAAGTTTTAAGTGATTCAATATCCATACTCTTTTGTTGGTGAGTAATATTTTGTCCTTCACCAGCATCCCCCATACCGTAACCCTTCACAGTTTTAGCAAGAACAATAGATGGCTGACCTTTATGAGCAGCTGCAGCTGCGTAAGCCGCATAAACTTTATGAGGATCATGACCCCCTCTATTTAATCGCCATATATCCTGATCAGACATTGCTGCTACTCTCTCTTTAAGCTCAGGGTATTTACCAAAAAATTCTTCTCGGGTGAACGCACCACCTTTAGCTTTGAAATTTTGGAACTCACCATCAACACATTCTTCCATTCTTTTTTTCATTAAGCCATCTTTATCCATTGCAAATAATGGGTCCCAATACGAACCCCAAATGACCTTAAGTACATTCCAACCTGAACCTCTAAAATTTGATTCTAATTCTTGAATTATCTTGCCATTACCTCTTACTGGACCATCTAATCTTTGCAAATTACAATTAACCACAAAAATTAAATTATCTAATTTCTCTCTTGCAGCGAGTGAAATTGCTCCTTGCGATTCTGGTTCATCCATTTCACCATCACCACAAAATACCCATACTTTTCTATCAGAAGTATCAGCAATACCTCTGTCATGTAAATATTTTAGGTAGCGCGCTTGATAAATCCCCATTAAAGGTCCCAAGCCCATTGAAACCGTTGGAAACTGCCAGAAATCGGGCATTAACCAAGGGTGAGGGTAGCTGGACAAGCCATTACCTTTTGTTTCCATTCTAAAATTATCTAATTGCTCCTCTGTCATTCTCCCTTCGAGATAAGCACGAGCGTATATACCAGGTGATGAATGTCCTTGGAAATAAACTAAATCTCCGCCAAAAGAATCATTTTCTGCCCTAAAGAAATGGTTAAATCCAACATCATAGAGCGTTGCTGCAGATTGAAAACTTGCAATATGACCGCCTATTCCAGGGGATTTTGTATTGGCTCTTAATACAGCCATGATCGCATTCCATCTGATCAAAGCCCTAATTCTTCTCTCCATATCAGGGTTGCCTGGATGCCTTTGTTGAAGATGCGTAGGAATTGTGTTCACATAAGCTGTTGTTGCATTGTATGGGAGGTTAGAACCTGAACGGCGAGCTTGATCAATCATCATTTCAATCAAGAAATGTGCGCGTTCTGACCCTTCAGCATCTATAACGGAGTTAAGTGCTTCAATCCATTCTTGGGTTTCTAGTTCATCATTATCAAGACTTAGGTCCATATTAATTTGCTTATCCTGTGAAATATTCGTAATTTAAAAATTGACCTTAATAAAATATTTATTAAGATAGAATTTACTGTATTTATTTGTGTCTAGGCAGTAGAGTTAATTGTAATTTTCAAGGTTTTGCCCTGATTGGTCAAGCTTTTTTAGTTTAGCAACGTTACTTTTATGCATCTAAGTTATTGTTTTTTAATAAAATTAAGGATTTAAAAATGAATATTAAGATTGGTCAAAATAGTAAAATACCTTCTGAATTAGCTTTAAAGAAAAATCCTCACACTATAGTGTTATTTAATGAAAAGCAGTCAAGTCCATTATTAAGTAGATCTCTTCTTCCCATTATTAAAAGACAAGGTGGAAAAATTTCAGATTTAAAAAAATCTGCCATTTCTGCAGAACTTGATAATGGAAATTTGGTTACATGGTTAATGGTGTCAGATAATAAAAGTACATTTCAAATACAAACCTTGCTGAGAAAATCATTTGAAAAAATTCTTTCAGAAAACCCCAAGTCAATTGTAATAGTCAATGAATCTAAAAAGCATGAGGAATGGACTAAGCAAGCGGTTTATGTGGCTTCAATTAACTCTCAAAATCTGCCTGATTTAAAATCAGATGCTAAAAGAAAAAATCTGAAATCGATTGATGTTTTCGGAATTATAAAAACTAACTTTAAAGATATTGAAGCGTTAGTGGCTGGCAATACACTCACAAGAGAACTGACCATAACGCCACCAAACCAGTTAACACCAACTATTTACCGTCAGAAAATTAAAAAGCTATCTAAGGATAATGGCTGGAAAGTAGAAGAATTCACAATGCCTAAACTAAAAAAAATGGGTGCAGGTGCTTTTTATGCTGTTGCACAAGGCTCTGAGCCGCAAGATGCTGCAATTGTTCATCTGACATATTCACCTAAAGGTTCAAAAGAAACCATAAGTTTAGTAGGAAAGGGGATTTGTTTTGACACCGGGGGACATAATTTAAAACCCGCTAAGTTTATGAGTGGCATGCATGAGGATATGAATGGTTCAGCCGTTGTGTTAGGTATTTTAAAAGCTATTTCTGATGCCCAGGTAAAAGTGAAGCTTGATTGTTGGTTAGCAATAGCACAAAACCATATAGGCCCCAAAGCTTACAAGCAAGATGATGTTGTAAAAGCCCTTAATGGTATGACCATCGAAATTATTCATACCGATGCCGAAGGAAGAATGGTTTTAGCCGACACCTTAACTATGGCATCCAGAAAAAAACCAAAAGCAATTATTGATTTTGCGACACTAACAGGTTGTATGCATGTCGCTATGGGAGATAGATACAGTGGTGTATTAAGTAATCATGCTGCTCTGGGTTGCATGGCAGTGGGTGCGGGTTCTGAAGTAGGTGAGAGGGTAACGGCTTTTCCATCCGATGAGGATTATGAGGAAGATTTAAAGAGTCAAATTGCCGATATTAAGCAATGTACATTGGAAGGTGGACCTGATCATATTCATGCAACTCGATTTTTGAGTCGTTTTATTGATAACAATGTTCCATGGCTCCACATGGATCTTTCATCAAGTAATCGTAAAGGCGGATTAGGTGCTGTAGCGAGTGCTGTGAATGGNTTTGGGGTAAGTTTTGGTGTCAATATGATTGAAAAATTAATGAAAAAAAATACGTTATCCAGCTAACATTTTTAAGAATTTCGTTCAAAAGCTTCTAAATCATTTTTAATTTCTTGTGCATGATTTGATGGAGATACATTTCTATATACTCGCCTAATTGTTCCCTCGGGATCAATGATAAAGCTTTGACGTTTAGCAAGTTTAAAAATAAAAAAATTATTGAGGGCACCGTATTTTTTTGCAGTTTTTCCATCCGGATCTGACAGAAGCATGAAGGGTAAATTATATTTTTCTTTAAAATCTTTATGTGAATCACTTGAGTCAATACTAATTCCTATTACGTTAGCATTTAATTTTTTTATATCATTATAATTATCTCTTAAGGAGCATGCTTCTTTCGTGCATCCGGGGGTGTCATCTTTTGGATAGAAGAAAACTAATAGCCATTCACCTTTGAATTGATCAAGAGATATTAACTCGCCATATGAATTTTTTAGTTTAAATTCTGGGGCAGTCTTTCCGAGTAAAACATCCTCTGAGCCAAAGGCTGATTTTTTAAAGATAAAAATAAGCGTCAGTAAAACAGCTAGTATTAAAAAAACTTTTATCATAATGGTTAACCAATTAATTTTTATATTAATTATATGATGTAATCTCATCAATGAAGTTCTATAATTTATAAATAATCATTTGCCTTCGTAGCTCAGGGGATAGAGCATCCCCCTCCTAAGGGGAGGGTCGCACGTTCGAATCGTGCCGAGGGCACCACTACTATTTAATTCCTAATGAAGGTTTTTTTACTTATACTCCTAGATGCTAAAATAAAACATTAATTAACCAGCTTTCAAAGCTTATTTAAAAAACTTTTATACTTAAACCTATGCATAAATACCCAAACTTACTTCTTGATAATCAATTGTGTTTTGCTCTTTATTCAGCAACTAATGCAGTTACACGCTTTTATCGTTTTTACTTTAAAGAATTAGATATTACTTATTCGCAATATTTGGTCCTTATTACGCTATGGGAAGGCGACTGTAAAAATATCACAGATATTGCGAAAATATTGAAGTTAGATCTCCCTACAATCACACCTATTTTAAAAAAACTAGAAACTAAGAAGCTTATAAAAAAATCACGATCAAAACAGGATGAAAGAATTATTTTAATCAAATTAACAAAAAAGGGGATAGATTTAGAAGATGAGGTTGCCAAAATACAACATAAGGTTGCCTGTCAGACGCATCTTAATCCAGAAGAATTTAATTTATTAAAAAATAGTTTGAATGATTTAACAGATGCAATGACAATTAATGATGCGGATAAAGAAGATTTAAAACTCAACAAATGTAAATAAAAAAATATTTGAAATAAAAAAAAGGCTATCAATGATAGCCTTTTTGTTTTGTAAAACTTCTTACTTGAGACCATTGTATGGGCTATTGTAAGGGCTTTTATATCCTTTAGTCGGCTTGGTAACAATGACATTTCTAAAACTTTGAAGATCAGCCATAATAAGTTTAATTAAATGATCTGGTACATCAAATTGATAAAATGTTTCCAGACATTCAATCATAATAATATCAAATTCACGGTCCGTAATATTAAGATGAGGGTGAGAGTCTTTCATATTTTTACCACGCCCAAATTCATCAGGTTGATAAATTTTAGGCCCGCCGGTTCTTGCTACGACCCAGTTAGTAAGCATCACCTTAAATCCAGGTTTGGTATAAGCTGCATCATGAACTGCTTTTAATGCAGGATTTTTATTTAATGCCCTGTTTACATAAATATTATCTACCAACCAATCCACTGTTAGAGCGATATTATAAGTACCACCCAATTGAGTATAAATAGATTCTTCTTCATGATGATCGCTTTTGGCAACCAATGAAAAACAACAAATGATTAAAATAGATAAAATAGATCCTAGAAATTTTTTTTGCATTTTTTTCTCCCTAAAAAAAATTAAACGTAGCCTTTTATTTCCAGACTTATAATATTATTAGCACACTAATAGTTAGTATGCAAACTATTTTAATTATATAAAAATTAATTAAGAGGATAGGACAACCTATTTATGACAAAGCATGTTTACAGTTGGTCTTCATTTTAGAAGAAAGTTACTTGTATTACTTAACTCATTATTAAGTCGATAGGTAAATAAAAATGGTTAATTTTATATCTACGTTGATGGAATAAAGCCGGTAGTTTATTTAGACACATAACCATCACACTTGACTAAATTCCCACCCTAAAATACACTTGTCAGTACACATTAATCATTGATTAAAATGTAACTAAAACAATAGGTTAGGGTAGTTATCAGGGGATAGAGCATCCCCCTCCTAAGGGGAGGGTCGCACGTTCGAATCGTGCCGAGGGCACCA
>JGI20160J14292_10002536_pt1 | contig 14515 bp, 8 predicted proteins | sample COG_10_FD_14292 | JGI IMG/M metagenome (IMG submission 14292) | reverse complement strand
CCAAAACCGCTGCGGTCAGTCTATCCATGTCGAACTTGGAATCACTGTCAAAATACCAGTCGCTCAAGCCGATATCCTTCCACATGAATCCTTTGGTCGTTTGTTCACGGAATCTTCCAAGGAGGGCAGGGATTCCATTGCCAATACACATAATGGGAGAATGTTGTTCCAATCCGAAAAGCCCAGCAGATTGAAGATAGGTACTAAGGGCTTCGTCGGTGAGCCAGAATTCACTTTTCCATACAACTCTTTTCTGAACATCTTTTGGCAGTCGATCATAGACAAATTTTTTGCCCAATTTCATCTGAGTCATATCTTCGGGGCAGATCAGAACTTTCATGGACGTTTGGCGAATCAAGGAGGTAATGGCTTCCCGATAAGGCTTGAGATCCTTTTCAGCCATTTCCTGATTCCGAAGGTGTAGATGTTTCCATTCACTTTCCGGTTTCTCCCTCCCGGGCAATTCCCATTCCGGAGTTTTACGGTACCTCGGAATCATACAGAGAAATTTTTTGTTCTCTAATTGATTGTCCTTAACGAATTGATTGGCTTTCTTTTCGTTAAGAATATCAAAGCCGAAAGCACCGTCGGGGCCAAATTCCATGACCGGACAGTTTACACCCTTGGAACGGGCCACTTCAAGTGACATGGAATCCCTGAAGAAAGTGAACTGGGCTTGACTGAGTAAAGAAACAATTCTTTCATCTGCCCTTTCTTCGGGAAGACTTATTCCGTAAACGCCGAAAGGTTTGCCCGTTTGTTTAATCCATTCTTCCACGCTACGAGGAGAAACCAGCCAGGGTCCGGAACCGTGAAGAAAGAAATCGATTTCCTTAAAAAGTTCATGAATTTCGCCAATACGATTCCATGTCCTGCGGTTTCCACCTGCCGTGGTGATTTTAAGTCTGGGAAATCTTCGGAGAAGCATTTCCTTCACTCCGCGATCCACATTGCTTGCCCAAAGGGTAACTTCTGCCTCCGGCAGGAGTTTTTCAAGTATCGCAAGCAGACCGGGTGAGTGTGCGATGTCTCCAATATTGATTGTTTGCCAGCTTGAACGGAGGAGGATTCTTGGCTTTTTAGTATTATTAGAACTTGCGTGGATTGCGGAGATCAATGATCCGGCAATACTGGTGGCACAAAAATGTCTGCGATTCATTTCGGTAAGGGTGGAATGGGGTTTGGAACGACGGAAGGGTTCACTTCCAGCAACCTTGGTCTCAGATCAAACATATGCATTCTTTCTTCTCTTGGAATATCTGACACATTCCATGCTTTGGGGAAAATGCGGACAACCCGACCCGGACGAATACCTTCGAGCAGTTCATGCATGTGAGCTTTGATCTCATAACCGCTATGACCAGGAGGAGGGTCTGTGATAGTTGAAATCTTTTCGATTCGCCATGGCTTTTTGTCATTTCCCTGATCCCAGGTGCGCAAGTTTGATTCGGATACGGCGAGTAATCCAGTGGTATTTTCTGAAAAGGTTTCTTGATCCAATTTTTCGTATCCCTGATACGGGACGAGAGTAACTTGGCCAGATCCTTTCTCTAGATGGTTGACCTCAATAACCTGGGCAGGAAAACCCCGCCTCTTTAGATATTCGAGATATTTGTGACGCTGTCTTTTGGTTGCTCTTTTACGACTTTTTTCATCCGTCCAAATTTCGGTAATTCTTCCCGGACCCAAAAGGGTACACCAGGTGAGATTAAAGAGCACTTCCTGATCTACTTTTAAGTCATCCTTTTCCAATAAATTTGTTCCCTGCCAAACTTTAAGGGATGAATCAAAATCAAAAACCTGAGTGCCGGTTAGTCCCTCCGGTCTCTCTTTTCCATTGTCTTTTCGTTTACAGGTAAGTTTTCCCTCTTTTTGATCAATATGTGTAATTTGCCAGGTGGCTTTTTGACGAAGATAAAATGAAAAATCATCTTCCAGACGAAGAACCTGATTGTAGGGTGAGTCGGGTGAGTATTGATTCGGTTGATTTCGAATTTGCTGGAAATATTGAGTTTCAAGAAGTGGAACCTTATACATCCCCTGATTGCCGAGAAAAAATATACCGTGCATGTGCGTACCCAATTCAATATCGCGGATTGGGGCGGGGGCACCGTACCTGTAAATTATACCATAGGGAAGCATTTCAAAATGATGAGGAAGGTCCCAATGATATTTATTGTGTTCATCCGAGCGGTCAGGGCGGAGGATTCCCATACGGTTCACATGATCAATCATGGTAATCTCTCCACCCATAAACTTGGCATGCTTTAAGGAAGGAAATTGATCTGGGTAAGCAATTGATTTGTTTTTGTCGGAGAAAACGAACAACTGAATTCCAAAAAGGAGGGAGAACAGAACCGTGATCAATTTCATGCCAGAAGTTCGGACAAAGGCGTGAGGCTATCCGAAAAGGAATCGATTTCTGTTCCGGCCATCTTACCCATGGTCAAAAGTAAATTACTAAATCTGGCTTCCGCATTGAGGGGGCGGGAACAGAGGCGGTAGTGTGCCTGTGAATCAGAAAGATCATAACCATCAAAATGTCCCTGATTGAAATCGAGATGCTGACCATGCCTGTAACCCAAGGCAGTTCCTCCTGCCAAAACAGTCGGGACATTCGCGTTCCCATGACTGTGTCCATATGCCATTCCGCTCCCGTATAGACACTGCGTGGAATCAATCAACTTGCCGTGTTCATCCTCCACTTGTGAAAGCCGGTCAATGAAGTAGGCAAACTGTTCATAGTTGAAGATATCACTCTCGGTAAGTCGACGGAGTTGTTCGGGATCTCCATTGTGATGGGAAAGGGAGTGTCTGGTCTGATTAAGGTTGATTTCCGGGATGGGTAATCCTTTGCCTTCATCACCGGTGCTGAAAGTGATTACACGGGTGATGTCCGTCTCGAAGGCGAGCACCATGAGATCATACATGGTGCGGAAATAATCGCCCACTTCTTGCTGGGGTACCTCACGGTTAAGTTTCCTCTTCTGTGATTCTGAAATCCTTGGGCGGGGAACATCCAGCCAATCTTCGGCTCTTTCGGTCCTTACTTCCACTTCCCGAACGGATGTGAGATATTGATCGAGTCGGGATTTGTCCTCGTTACCCATTTCCCGATTGAGTTTACGGGCTTCTCCCAGAACAAGATCGAGGATACTGCCCGTTTTCTTCAGCTCTTTTCTCTGTTCTTCAACGCCACCTTTAGGAGATGCGAAAAGGCGCTTAAATACTTCTGAAGGTTTTTTCTCTGCTGGAATGGCGATGCCATCTGCATTGTATGAAAGGGTTTTGCCGGTATTTCCCATTGCAATGCCAGGAAAACGGGTATGAGGTGCCTGCTGTTGGGCAATGAGCTGATCGATGGAGACAGAGTTCCGTGCAATTGGCCCCGCCTGAGCACCCGTCAACCACACCGGCTGGCATCCATGATGATGACCGATGGCCCGTGGGTGGTGCAGACCACTGATCGGGGTGATAAGATCACGGTGGCGTTCCAGTGGTTTCAGGCATTTACTGAATTGATAATCCTTTCCATGCTGAAGGATTTGATAGTCCAAGGTATTTACTCCGTTGGGAAGATAAATGAATACACTTCTGCTTGGCGCTATTTTTTTTGCAGATGACTTGGCATGGAGGGGACGCATGCAGTCAAACATGGGCAAGGCAAGACTTACCCCTAAACCTTTGAGTGCATGCCTGCGATTGATCAGCCAGTTTTGTCTTCTAATGTTCATGCTATTAAGGTCATCTTTTTTGAAAGAGTGGGGAAGTAATAAATGATTCAAATAAATCCCTCATGCGATAGTCTTTGTCTGAGCATGAGCTGACAATATTCTCGATTGCTTCGCGATCATCTACGGTCATTGCCCGGCGAAGGGCATAAGTTGCTAGTTTTTCAACCACAGCATGAGCAATTGGTTCAAGGTTTTCGCAAAGTATCCTTTTAAATTCTGCAGGACCGGAAAAGGAACGGCCATCCGGTAGTTTTCCACTGGCATCGACATCGGGGTGTTTGCCTTGCCCATGCTGCACTTCTTCAATCGTGCGCCATTGTCCCACTGCATTGTAGTTGTCAAAGGCGAATCCTAAGTGATCAATATGCTTGTGACAGGATGCACAACTCGCATGTTTGGTGTGGGCTTCCAGTTTCATACGAATGGTGGCTCTTGGGCTTTCCGGAGGGTTGGGCTCGATGGGATCGACATTAGGGGGCGGTGGATTTGGAGTCTTGCCAAAAATAGCCTCGGATACCCATACACCACGGTGAACCGGACGATGACGGGTTCCGTCCGAACTTAATGCAAGGGTGGCTGCCTGAGTCATTAATCCTCCACGGTTCCATTCGGGTTTTAGAGTTACTTTCTGGAATCCTGCCTTTGGGAGATCGGGAATTCCATAATGCAAAGCTAGCCTTGGATTGAGCACCGACCATGTTGAATCAACAAATTCCCTGACCGATAAATTCTCCCGAAAGACAGTGCGGAAGAATTGTGTGGTTTCCAAAGCCATACTTTTTTCGAGCCAGAGGTCGTACTCTGGATATAATCTAGGATCGGGCGGGAACTCGCCAAGTTTATTCAATTGCAGCCATTGATGGGGGAAAGAATGCATGAAACGCTCACTTTTAGGGTCGTCCAGCATTCTGTTCATTTGAGAGAGCAGTTCACATGTTTTGCTCAGCTTTTGAGAATAAGCCGAATTTAGTAGGTTCATGTCCGGCATGGAATTCCAGATCAAATAGGATAGTCTGGATGCTAATTCATAATTACTTACGCTCGGTTTGTTTTCCTTGGGAGAGCCTTCCTGTAAGTAAAAGAAATTCTTGGATGAAAGAACCGCAAGCATTCCGGTTTTGTAAGCGTTAAAGGGAGAGCGGCCTAGTTTTTGCTGCTGCTCGATGAGTTGTAGATAGGGGAGGGTCTCTTCCTTGTTTATCTCTCTTCGCCAGGTAGCTTTTGCAAATTTTGTGATCGCATTCTCGGCTGCCTGAGGCGTGTCATCGACCGGCAAGAAACTCTTTCTCTTTTTGACCACCTCATCAGAAACCATGGGTCCTTCCCATTCAATCCAATCGAAGATAAGCAGTGGATATAAAGGATTTCCTGAATCATCAGTCAATTTTCTTTGCCATGGAGCCCGGGAATTTGGATCATTGAGGGAGGTGAATATGCGCTGGCCCGTTGGCCTGCCAGATCGGCCACTGTTTGAAGGCCCAGGAACGGCATTGCTTACCTTTACGCTTATTTTTCCCTGAAGAAAGGTTTCAAATTCCAGGATTACGGGCTCATTCTCGGGTGCAATCACATCCTGCTCAAAGAGAGTTCGATCTAATTGTTTACAGTGAATATTAATGTGAGGCGGACGACCATTGAGCGGCTTCAGGCCACTAACCTTTACTTTTCCGCGATAAAGACCGGGAGGCATGTCATAACTAACATGTACCGGTTCGGCATGGGGCAGTACATGTCCCGGCCACAAAAGGGTACGGACTTTATCAAGAGCACCTTCCTTTTTTAATAGTTCTCTCTTCATCCGATTAGGCCAGTCGATTTCAAGTGCATCCTTACGATAGATTTTGGAAATAGCCGGCTCATTAGGGTAGGCGACATCCAGTGAAAACTTGGCTGCTTTGATGTATTTTTGCACATGTGATGGTGAAAGGCTGAGCTCTGATCCGATTCGTTGAAAACCATGCCAGACCGGGTCGTCCGTCATTTGTCCGGGTGCTTTGGGGTCGTAGGGTACGCCGAGCAGGTCATTAATGGTATGTGCGTACTCATCTCGACTCAGCCGGTACTGAGCTACCTTTGGTCTGGCCGCCATACGGGCTGCTTCTCCCTCCTTCAGTTTATCTCCAAGCCAATTAACCACTTGTTCGATTTCTTTTTCAGTGGGTTGACTTTCCTCTTCCGGTGGCATTTCACCGGAATTTATACGATCCATCACTTCGAACCATAGTTCACTGTCTTCCCCCTTGGTGAAATTCCTGGAAAGTTCATCCAGTCGGAAATCACCTTTTTGCTTTTTATCATCATGACATCGATTGCAGTGAGATTCAAAAAAACCGCCCACTGACTTATCAAAGGAGTCGCTTGCGTTGATTTTGTTTATCTGCAGCAGTATAATCAGTGAAATCAGAACTAAGTAGACTGTGCGATGAATTAAAGAAAACATGTATAAATTATTACTCCCGAATAATGGTTTTACTGACAAAATATCTCTCGATAGTTTAATTTTATTAAGCCAAGCGAGAATTTTAATCATTCCCAAATTTTATTTTTCTCTTCCTCAAAATCAACTTCCTTGTGCACATGAAAGGCTCTTTCCTGGTTGAAGATCAGGGAGTCGTAGACACGGTGAGCTTTGCCGGTAAAGGAAAAGGCGGCTCCCGCATTGTCGTGAACGATGCAGTTGCGGTAGGTGGTCACCGCATCATTGACATCAGTGACGCCGCCGGAGATGGATCCATTCCATGCAATTTCGGAATCAATGACTTCCATTTCCGTGGTCTCGTGGGCACTGATCCCTTCGTCGGCACAGGATAGGGCACGCACATTTTCCAAGCGGATGCCCCGGCGATCTCCATGAATGTTGAAGCCGTCGTTCCCGGCATATTTGACGGTCAGGTTACGAATGATGATATTGGAACAGGCAATGGATACCCCGTTTATCCCATTTTTTGCAGGTAAAATGATGGGCTTGAATCGTCCGCGGTCTGCTCCAATTGCTTTGCCCGGTTTGCATCCCTTGGGCCAGCGAAAGTAGAGTGATCCGTCCTTTGCATATCCCATCTCACCCGGTTTGAGCTTTTGGGGAGGAAAGTAGCATTTCGATTTCATGTCGGGGCGTCCCTTTTCCGCTTCATGATCGCGGGGAATGGTAATCGGAATCTCTCCGATAAAGAGTCCTGCGGTTTGCCCGGCGATCCGGGGTGTGTGTCCGAAACTTTTTAGAAAGCCCGGTTGCGATGTCCATAGATCACCGTCCGTGATCCAGTCGTGATCGCTGACTCGGGTGCCCAGGTCGATGAGCATACCCTGCCCATCGAACACTTCAGGCTTCTCAGGGGTTCCGGTTTTTTTCAGTAGCAGCGGAGTGGTGATGCGCGCTTGTGTCTGCAATTCCCAAACGTCGCTACGAAAGGTGCCTACGGGCATGCCTTCCTTATTTTGAAGGCTGGCGATCGGACTGTCTTGCCAAGCATAACGCACTGCAATGGGATCCATTACTTTCTCGGAGGTGACCCATGCGGAGCCGCCCCCTTTGATTATTGCCTTTGCCTGATAGAACTTTTGATCAATGCCTGCCAAGGAGAATCCTTTGACTTCTCGTTTTCCATCCGTGGTGAAGAGGTTTTGGTCGAACTCGATNAANGCNCCGTTTTCCTGGAAAGTAATCTTTTTTGGTCTCGGCTCTCGGTAGACCAGATTCTTTTCTCCGTAAACCTTAGTTCGGGCGGCGAGTGCCAGCCTTTGTCCAATCGGCTTTTTGAGGGGCGGATGGATTTCATCAGGCAAACCACAATCTGTTGAAACAACCGTTGCGGTATTGGGTAAGGATTTTTCCAAAAGGGCAATCGATTCGCGCATCTCCGCCCATGGACTTCTCGGCCAAACGCGTACTTTCCCAAAAGCGGGGAGTTGCACGGCAAGAAACGCCAGATCGTCTTTCTGGAAGCTTTTACGCCACTCGGTCACCATTGTCGGGAGTTGTCGCCGGTACGCCTCGGCTCGCCCCTGATTGGATTCGCCCTGGTACCAAATCACTCCCCGCATGGCAAGGGGTGCGATGGGTGCAATCATCGCATTGTATAGACAGGAAAGCCTCCATGGTTCGGTGGGCGGTCGGTTGGGATCGCGATTCGGATCTTCCTTCCAGGCGGCGTGTGCATCGTCCCACTTTTTCTTTTGAACCCGATAGGGCTCGATAATGTCACGGGTAAATTCCGGGCTTCTTTCGAGGGATTTGCGGGGCATCCAGCAGTAAAGCTTTGAGCCGCCAAAATGAGACTCGATAATCCCGACTGGTACATTTTGTGAAATGCGTATCTCATGGCCAAACCAGGCGGCTACGGCACTGACCCAATCGAGTCCGAATCTTTCGTTGTCGACGATTCGCCATAGTCCATCATCACCTCTTCGCCATTGCGGATTTTGAAACGCGCCGTCTCCTCCGATATCTGCAATCGGCTCATCCGCGATATAGGGGCCAACCTTAAAGCGACGCAGCGTAGGGTGGGGGATAAGCTTGCGCGCCTCCTCTGCGTGGGTGGACTTGGGAATGCTGAATCCCATGTTGGATTGGCCGGAGGCCAACCAGACATCTCCCACGAGAATATCTTTCAGGGTGATGGATGTGCCGCCGGCGGTCACTTTCAAGTCCTGACCCTGAGTATTTGCCTTCATGGGATCGAGTTTGATCATCCATTTGCCTGCCTCATTCGAAGTTATGGTTTTTCTTTGGTCTGCAAAGTTGACCTGTATTTGGGTCTTTGGTTCAGCCCATCCCCAAACGGGCACGGGCATTTCCCGTTGAAGAACGCAATGGTCGGTGAAGATTTTAGCAAAGGACAAACCTTCGCCGAGCAGTGTGGAGGTAAGAAATAGGCCGGTAACAAAAAAAGAAATTTTCACAGGCGTAAGCGAGAGTTAAGCTAAGACTTGTTTGATCACATGACCGTGCACATCGGTGAGGCGACGATCAAGTCCGTTGTAGTACCAACTGAGTTGATTGAAATCGAGACCCATAAGATGTAATACCGTGGAATGAAATTCCCAGATAGTGGTTGGGTTTTCCTCGGCCCGTCTACCGAATTGATCCGTTGCTCCATAACTAATGCCCCCTTTGACTCCGGCTCCCATCATCCAAAGTGTGAATCCGTCCGGGTTGTGGTCGCGTCCGGCGGTTCCCTGCTGACTGGTGGGCATTCGTCCGAACTCCGTTGTCCAAAGTACGAGGGTGTCCTCCAACAAACCATTTTGTTTTAGATCAGTAAGCAAAGCGGCGGTGGGCTGATCGAAAATGGGAAAATGGCGCTCGTAATCCGCCTTTAGGGTCTTGTGGGCATCCCAGTTGAGCAGGCCATCCACGCCGCTGGCCCGGGAAGCACAGTAGAGACTTACGTATCGGACATCCCGTTCCAATAATCGTCGGGCAAGCAAGCAATTAGACGCGTAGGAGGCGGTGAGGGAATTCTTGGAATCGGTTCCGTAGAGCTGATGAATATGTTTGGGCTCCTTGGAAAAATCACTCACTTCAGGTGCGGACAACTGCATCCGGGCAGCGAGTTCGTAAGCCCCGATACGAGCTTGGAGTTCACTTTCCGCGGGCCGTTGGGAAGCATGGTTTTTNTTNAGGAAGGAGAGCAGGTCACGCGTTTGCTTTTCTTCTTGAANAGAAATNCTGTCGGGAGTCTTAAGGTTTCGAATNGGTTGTTGGGCGGCCATGACAATCGCTTGGTGGCGGGCGGGCAGAAACCCGTTGCTCCAGTTTGCCTTACCATTGGGCGGTTCGCCTCGAATATCGGGAATTGCTACATAGGTGGGCAATTCGTCGGTCATGCTTCCCAGTCCATAACTGATCCAGGAACCGGCGGAGGGGAAGCCTTCGCTGGTATGCCCCGAGTTAATAAAGATGCAACCGGGCCCATGCGTATTGGTTTTGGAATGCATGCCGTGGAAAAATGCGATGTCGTCCACATGTTCGGCCATGTGGGGCATCATCGAGGAGATCATCTTCCCGGATTTTCCGGCTGGTTTGAAGGTCCACGGGCTTTTCATGAGGGGACCATTTTTGCCTTGAAAACTAACGAGATTTTCCTCACCTGGTAACGGTTTACCATGCATCTTCTCAAGCATGGGCTTGTGTTCCCACAAATCCATGTGGGAAGCGGCTCCCGGGCAAAAGATTTGCAGAACCCTTTTGGCCTTAGGGGGAAAATGAGGTTTGCTTGAGGCAAAGGCATCCCGAGCGATAAGGTCGTGCAAGCCCATGCCCATAACTCCGGTGGCGACATTCCCGAGGAATTTTCTGCGGGTGAGTTCGGATAGGGTTTTCATATTTTTAGTCGAGATAGATGAGTTCGCTGGAGTTGATAATGGCTCGGCAGACTGCCTCGAGCTTTCCTTGCTTTAACAGAGTTGCCATCCGTTCGCTTTCTTCTTTAGACGGGAGGCGTTGGTACGCAAGTTGGTAAAGGTTTTCGCTTTGTTCTGCTGGTGATTGACCGGAGATGCGGGTTGCCAATGCTTTGGCCATATCAAGGGTGAAAGAGTGATTTAGCATGGTGAGGGCCTGAAGTGGGGTCGTTGTTCGAGCTCTTCGTGGAGCCGATAGGGAACAATCCGGCTGGTCGTACTCAGTCATTAGGTCGACCACCGCAGCCCGGGCATTCTGATGGTAGACCGCCCGGCGATAGGTCTCGGGGCCATGTTCATCCAATGGGTGATAAGTGGAGACATTGTCCTGAATGTGCTTGTAAAGCCGAAAGCCCTTGCCGCCCAATCTCCTTCCACGCGAATTCGTAAGCTTAAGTTTTCCGGATACAAAAAGGAGAGTGTCACGGATTTCCTCGGCTGATAGACGACGGGGCGGAAAGCGCCAGAGAAGCCGGCTGTCACCATCTACCTTGGATGGACCTTCTCGATGAGCCGAACTTTGCCGGTAGGTTTCGGATAGCATAATGAGGCGGTGCATGGGTTTAAGCTTCCAATCATTCTCGACCAGTTTACTGGCAAGAAAGTCGAGCAATTCGGGATGAGTTGGTCGTCCACCCATATAGCCAAGGTCATTGGGTGTGTCTACGATTCCCGTGCCGAAATGATAGTGCCAGAGTCGGTTGGCAAGGACTCTGGGCGTCAGGGGATTAGAGGGGTGAGTAATCCACTCGGCTAGTTCCCTTCGCCGCTCGCTCTCGGAGGAGTTGGAATCAAGCTGATAACCAGGAAGGACATCACTAAGTGTCGAGAGGCTGGCAGGTCGAACCTCTATTCCTTTTCGTTTGGGACTTCCTCCGATAAATAGATGGAAGGGACCTTGAGCGTCCGAGGCCACTCGTTTTCCAATCCAGGCAGTGGGGAGATTGGGAACCGATTTTACTTTCTTGAAGGCTGCATGAAAGTCTTTTTCCAATTTTTGGCGGAGTTTTTTTTCCTCTTCCGAATAGGCAAGGTTTCTGAGGCGAAATTCCAAGTGGGAGAGTTGCTTTGGAATTAACTCTCTTCTTCTAAATCCAGTGAGCTTTTTGGTTCTTGGCTGGCGATCCATCCCGTTTGCAACCTCGATCCATTTTTTATTGTCTTGAGAGATTTCTATTCGGTATTCCGCTACAAATTCCAATATTCTATGCTCAGGAGCCTTTTCAACTCTGGCACTTGAGAAGAAAACGCGGTTAATCAAAGCAGGCTTTTCGAGTTCGATAGTTAATTTCCCTGAAGAGGAAAAACGCTCTCCAAAGGCACCGTCATTTGCGAGTTGTGGTCCATAAAAAGAATCTCGCCCCGAACCGGATGCGATTCCACCGTTTTTTTGCAAGGCTAAGTTGACAGGATTTTTGGCAGAACTCCATACTTCAAATTCATCTATCTTAAAACTTGTTTCATGCAGGTTTACATCCCCGGCTTCGCAAACTAAGCGAACATACTTCGCTTTTACAGGCTGGAATTTTTCCTCGGTTCCACGGCGGTCAACGATTGAATGTGTCCAATTTTTTTCATGAGTAGACTTAAACTTTTTGGTTAAGGCTCTTGCTAGAACTTTATCATCCATTTTAAGAATGGCATCTTTGATTTTCCTTTGCTCAGCTTGGAGAGGCTTTAACTTATTTGCATATGCCTGTTTTTCCTGGGCAGTGGCCAAGGGCACCGAACCGTGACGAACCCCGGAGAATGTGGCGTACATTTGATAGTAGTCTTCCTGGGCAATCGGATCGAACTTATGATCATGGCAACGGGCACAGGAGATGGTCATACCGAGAAAAGCTTCTCCGGTGGCGTTAATGATTTCGTCCAGGGTGTTGGCCCGAATCTGAGCCTTCGCATCCGAATCCTGATTATTCACATCATCATAGGGACCAGCCACAAGGAAAGCACTTCCGATCACTTTTTCGAGGTTGTTGGGTTCGATTATGTCACCTGCGATATGCTCTCGGATCAATTGGTTGAATGGTTTGTCCTGATTGATTGAATCTATGACATAGTCCCGGAACGGCCAAAGGTCATTGATCATGAAGTTGCGTTCGAACCCGTTGCTTTCCCCAAAGCGCACCACATCCAACCAGTGCCTGCCCCAGCGTTCACCATAGCGCGGGGAGGCGAGCAGGCGGTCAATGAGTTTTTCATAAGCTTTCGGGTCCTGGTTGTTGACGAATGCTTCGACCTGCTCGGGAGTGGGGGGCAGACCGGTGAGGTCGTAGGTGGCCCGGCGGATCAGGTCTCGTTTCTTTGCAGGTGGATTGCGTCGCAAGTTCGCCTCGGTGAGCTTTTTATCGATGAAGGAATCGATTTTGGAANGTCCAGAGTTGGTCAAGGGTTGGTAAGCCCACCAGGATTTGTCGGCTTTGGAAGCTTCGCGCAGAACGAGCCCTTCCGGCCACTTTGCCCCCTTCGTCGATCCANCGGGCNAGTAAATCGGCTTCTTCNTTGGTCAGGTGCTCGCCCTCGTCGGGCATGTAAGGAGGTTCGTTAGGATCGTCTGAGGTGGAAGCCAACCAAATTTCACTGGCATAGGCATCTCCGGGAATGACCAATTCCTTCTTCGAGCCAAAGACGGATTTAGCGGAACTGAAGTCGACCTTACCCTTGGCTACATTAGGGTTGTGGCAGGCAAGACATTTTTGCTCTAAGAAGGGTTTGACTTCCAACTCAAAATTAATCGCTTTTGCAGAACCATAATAAAAGCCCATAAATATCGATAATACAGGAAGTAAAAAAGAAAGATTTCGGGAATTCATAATTGCATTGAGATAGAATAATATTTTAGATAAATTGTCAGATTACAAGGAATTATCACTCTTTTTTTGCGTTTAATTTCTGTCGATTTGCGACTTTTTGTAAATTACATAACAGTCCAATATATAAAAAGATTGCCATTGTCATGTTATATAATTTCTGTCGATTTGCGACTTTTGTAAATTATATAACATTCCCATGCATAATACGATTGCCATTGTCATGTCGGAGGTTTTTCTCCGGCGCCTAACACCTGCACTTGCCTCGTTTTCGAGTAGACAGTTAGATTTTCGAATTCACAGTATTCATCGACCTATGACAGAAATAGGTGATTTGTTACATGAAACCAAACCTAGTGGACTAATTTCCGAGTGGTTACCTCAAAAAGCTGATGACCTGCTTTCCTTTGATCTTCGTATTCCTCACATTATGGTTGGTACGCATAAGCAGTTTGACCAAGTACTGACCGTTGATGCGGATGACTTAGCAATCGGGAGAGAAGCCGCACTTGCTCTGTCCCATGTGGGAATGCGTACCTTTGGTTGCCTTGGCAACTCGACTCCTTATTCCGACCTCCGCATCGAAGGATTCAAGAGTCAAGCTTCAGATAGAGGGACGCCTTTTTCCGTTCATTGCGAAAGTGGATTCGAGGAGTTACGCTACAGCGAGTCCATCCATAATCCCAGTAAGGAAATGAATGACTGGCTCGTTGGCTTGGAAAAACCCTGTGGGATTTTTGCGACGCATGACCCCTTGGGCAGATTCTTGTGTAGTGCTTGTAGCAGACTTGGGATTAAGGTACCGGATGAGGTTGTGGTGGTTGGAGCCAATAATGATCCTTTAGTTTGTGATTTGAGCTATCCAAATCTTTCAAGCGTTTCTATTCCTTGGCAAAAATACGGCCAATTCGTGGGCCAATCGATGTCGGATATGCTTTTCAGTAAACTAAAACTTGGCAACCGATGTCACCTGATCCCTCCATCTGGTGTCGAATTAAGGCATTCTGCAAATCATTTGGCGGTCAAAGATCGGATGCTGAGACGGGCAATGGCTTTCCTCACTGAAAGGCTACGAGAACCTATCAGCATTGGAAAGCTTTGCGATGAACTCAAAATTCCCCGCCGAGTTTTGGAAAGGAAATTCACAAAGATTTACGAATGTACGCCTTGGGAAATGTTGTGCCAGTTAAGAGTTAATTTAGCCAAAAAAATGCTTATTGATTCAGGGTATTCGGTTGGCGAAATATCGGAATTGTGCGGTTTCAATGATCCGGAGAGAATGGCAGTCGTTTTTAAACGCCTGACTGGCCAGCCTCCCACCCAATTCCGTAAGTGAGAATTGCATTTCGTGATTGGCATCTGATAAAAAATGAATGCAACGACTAAAAACTTTCTTCAATTTATGGATTTCAATTCATGAAGCATTTGAAGCAGGTGATTAGTGAGTAATTCCGAAGATTGTGGTTGAAAGCGCGAAGTCCCCAGCCAGGTCTCGTAGCCTCCGAGTTTGTGCTGGTTAGGCGGAGGAAGATAGCCATAGCCACCATTGGCCATCGAAATCAGGAAGGT
>JGI20160J14292_10002527_pt1 | contig 14544 bp, 14 predicted proteins | sample COG_10_FD_14292 | JGI IMG/M metagenome (IMG submission 14292) | reverse complement strand
TCTAGAATCCTAGCCATAGCAAGGCCAGCATTTTTTCTCATGTGCATTGGTGTTGAACCCGTATGACTGTCTTTACCTATTATTGTAATCTCAGTCCAAGACAGACCTTGGCCATGAGTAACAACACCAATGTCTTTATTTTCAGCTTCAAGTATTGGTCCCTGCTCAATATGAAGTTCAAAAAATGCATGCATTTTTCTTTCTCCAACTTTTTCATCACCACGCCACCCTATTCTAACTAATTCATCTCCAAATCTTTTGCCATCTGCATCTACTCTATCATATGCCCATTCTTGTGTATGAACTCCGCCAAACACTCCTGATGCCAACATTGGTGGAGCATACCGAGTACCCTCTTCATTTGTCCAATTTGTAACAACAATAGGATGTTTTGTTTTAATATTAAGATCATTCAGATGTATTGATGATTTCTAACCCACCCAACACTCCAAGTATGCCATCATATTTTCCACCCGTTGGTTGTGTATCAAGATGCGAGCCAACATAAACGGGTAAAGCCTCAGGATCTGATCCAGGCCTAGTAGCAAACATATTGCCCATTTGATCTAAACCCATCGTACAACCTGCAGACTCACACCAATTTTGAAAAAGTGTACGCCCTTCAGCGTCTTCATCAGTTAAGGTTTGTCGATTGTTTCCACCTGCAATTCCAGGTCCTATTTTTGCCATCTCCATTAGGCTGTCCCAGAGTCTATCTCCATTAATACGCAAATTGGAATTTAGTGCAGGCATTTCATTTTTCCTCTTTTGGCGCTGACTTGACTGACAGCTTTTTTTGACTGTATGGTCAATTATTGAACATTACTGACCAAACGGTCAAGTTTTTTTTTGGAGAAACAAATGAAAGATAATACAGTCTCTTTTCAAAAATTTGCAAAACGTTCACAAAACGAAAGAATTATTCTTGATGCAGCTGAAAAAGTATTTGCTGAAGCTGGATTCGCAGGTGCAACAACACAACTAATTGCTGACGTTGCAAACCTTCCAAAAGCAAATGTGCATTATTATTTTAAAACTAAGCAGGATATATATAGACAAGTTGTTTACAATATATTTGATATATGGATGGAAGCTGCATCAGCCTTTGATACAGAGCTCGGCCCTCGTGAAGCTTTAAGCAGATATATTGATAAAAAAATGGATCTTGCTCGTAGCCATCCATATGGCTCAAAAGTTTGGGCATCAGAAATAATTCAAGGGGCGCCAATCATTCAAGACTATTTGGAAGGACAATTGAAGGAATGGTCCAAAGACAGGAGCAAACATATACAAAGATGGATAGATGATGGTGAAATGGATGCAATAGACCCAGAACATCTCTTATATATGATTTGGTCAACAACACAGCATTATGCAGATTTTGCACACCAAATAGAGACATTAAATTCTGGTGAACCTTTTTCAGATGCGCAGTGGCAGACTGCTAAATTATCAGTTAAGACAATAATACTTAAAGGTGTTGGACTTTCACCAACTTGATATCAAATAGGTATAAATTTAATGGCCAGATCAGAAACAACAAAAAAAACAACTCGGATACAACGTCAAAAGACTGATGTGATCCTAGAAGCTGCTTTAGATGTTTTCTCAGATTTTGGCTTCAGGGGTTCAACTATTGATATGATTGCAAATCGAGCAAATCTATCAAAACCAAATATACTTTATTACTTTGATAACAAAGAAGCTATTCATATATCCTTATTAGAAAAATTACTTAAAACATGGTTAGCTCCTTTACATGAAATAAATGAAAATAATCCACCTGTTGAAGAAATTTGTAAGTACATTGAACAAAAATTGAATATGGCCCGTGATTTTCCAAGAGAAAGTAAACTTTTTGCCAATGAAATACTACAAGGAGCCCCACATGTTCTTCCCGAATTACAAGGTTCACTTAAAGATTTAGTTTCTGAAAAAGCAAAAATTATAAGAAAATGGGCTGCTCAAGGCAAAATTGCAGAAGTTGACCCTCATCACTTATTTTTTTCAATATGGGCAACAACGCAACACTATGCTGATTTTGATATTCAAGTGCGTTCAGTACTGAATGATGAGACTGTTGACCCATTTGATACTGCAGCTCCATTTTTAAAGAAAATGTTCAGCACAATGCTCATGCCATAAACTATTTTCCTGTTTGTTCTTTCAACAAAAGAAATAAAGCAATTATAGTAAAAGATATTCCGATGTAATCTGAAGCTAATGGACCATNTTTTCCCATAAAAATATACCAAACTATTACCCAAGTTGGAGTTAAGTAAGTATGTGCCATTACCTTTACAGATGGTAATTTAAGAGCGGCATATTGGATNAATAAGAATGTTGCGGCACTCGCAAATATAGCCAAGTATAAAATTATAAAGAAGTCATATTTTGTGATTGATTTAAAGTTTGCATTCATAATTTCTCCAAAAGAAAAAACAAATGAGATGAACAGTGCTGCAACTATTATGCCGAATGTAAAAATAAGTGGTGGCTCGTTATAATTTAATTTTCTAACCAGAGGGACATGAAGTGCATAAAAAGACATTCCAATAAAGAAAAGAAGCTCTCCACGGCCAATTCTAAAATCCAAAAGGTGGCTTATATCACCGTTAAAGATAACCCAAATCGCACCAATGGCGCCAATAACTAGAGCAATAAATATTCTTAGGTTTATTTTTTGACCAAGAAGAAAGTAACCAAACAAACCGCTGATAAATGGTGCCATAGTAAACTCTACAGATAAAGAAATTGCAGAAGAGGTTTTCAATGCTTCAAACATTAATACGAAATATAAAGTTACACATAAGCCCAAAAACAGATATCGCCATGGCGATATAAAATATATTTTTTTAATAGTTTGTGTGAAATAAATTAGTCCACCTAAAAAAAGTGCGGTAATCATAAACCTAATTACCGTAACAATAAGTGGAGATAAATTGTTAGAAATCATACTTCCAAGCGCAAATGACCCCGCAATGAATGCTGAAAAGCAAAGCATTGCAAGATGCCCTTTACCTCTGAAGTCATAAAAGATCTTTATTCAGCTGCAAAAACACTTGGGTTATTTGGATGAGTAGTCCAGTCACCATGTTTCTCTTCAACAACTTTATTTGTACGTGGATCAATTATACCTGGCTCTTGTTGAACCATTGTTATGCAATTTTCAACAGGGCAGACCTCGACGCATAAATTACACGCAACACATTCAGCATCAATCACACTAAATTTTCGATCTTCAGTCATTGATATTGCTTGATGAGATGTATCTTCACATGCGGCGTAACAGCGCCCACAACTTATGCAATCGTCTTGATTAATTGATGCTTTAGATACATAATTCAAGTTCAAATATTGCCAATCTGTTACATTTGGAACAGCCTGACGAACAAAATCTTCAGTTGAGGCATAACCTTTTTCATCCATCCATTGTGATAAGCCACTAATCATTTCTTGAACTATTTTGAAGCCATACGTCATGGCTGCAGTACATACTTGTACATTTCCACATCCTAAAACCATATATTCTGCTGCGTCTCTCCAACTAGTTATTCCTCCTATTCCAGAGATAGGCAAATTTGCTGTTTCAGGATTGCGCGCTATTTCAGCAACCATATTCATAGCAATAGGTTTAACTGCAGGCCCACAATAGCCTCCATGTGTTCCCTTACCATCAATTGTTGGGTTAGGTGCCATTACATCTAAATCAACTGAAATAATTGAACTAATTGTATTTATGAGTGAAACTGCATCTGCACCACCAGCTTGTGCTGCGGCTGCAGGTTTTCTGATATCCGAAATATTTGGTGTGAGTTTCACAATAACTGGTTTTGAATAATATTTTTTGCACCAGCTTGTGACCATTTCAACATATTCTGGCACTTGACCAACTGCTGATCCCATACCTCGCTCAGCCATTCCATGAGGACAACCAAAATTCAGTTCAATTCCATCTGCACCAGTTTCTTCGACAAGCGGCAAAATAGTTTTCCAAGCTTCTTCTTCACACGGAACCATTATTGAAACTACAATAGCACGATCTGGATAATCTTTTTTTACTCTTTTAATTTCATCAAGATTTTTAAACAAATCTCTGTCGGTTATTAGTTCAATATTGTTTAATCCTAAAACTCTTCTATCGGCACCATGAACCACACCATATCTGGGTCCATTGACATTGACTATTGGTGGCCCCTCAGATCCAAGCGTTTTCCAAACTACGCCACCCCAACCTGCTTCGAATGCACGCCTAACATTATATTCCTTATCCGTCGGTGGTGCTGAAGCTAGCCAAAAGGGATTTGGTGATTTTATGCCAACAAAATTACTGGTAAGATCTGCCATATTATGTACCTTCTTTCCTATTCTATTTCATTAGTTGAGTGTTAATGTGAACTGCTGCATCACGCCCTTGAGCTACAGCTGTTACAGTGAGGTCATCGCCTCCAATTGCGCAATCACCACCAGCCCATATATTTGATATATTTGTTTGACCGTGTTCATTAACGTTAATTTTTCCATCTATTATTTTCAATGTATCAGATTGATTAGATAAATTTTGGCCAATTGCCTTGAGGACCTGGTTTGCAGGTAAACTAAACGTCTCACCAGTCTGTTTTAATTGACTTTTAATTGTTTCAGTATACCCAAACTTTACATCCATTAATGACTCATTTCCCGTAATTTCTAACGGTGTCGCATTATATATGATACGTACACCCTTAGATGTAGCAAGCTCTTGTTCGTAAACAGAAGCACTCATATCTTCTTTACCTCGTCTATAAACAAGGGATACATTCTGTGCGCCTAAAAGTTTAGACTGAACTGCTGCATCAACTGCAGTCATTCCACCCCCAATTACGACAACATTTCTACCAACTTTAACATTTGAAAAACTATCTGCCTGTCTTAAGTCTGATATGAAACTCACAGCATCGTTAACATTTTGTAAGTCTTCTCCTTCACATCGAAGAGAATTCACTCCAGATAAGCCCATACCAATAAAGATTGCATCATAATCAGATTGTAATTGATCCAAATTAATTTCAGATCCAATCTCTTTACCATATTCAATTTTTATTCCACCTATAGATAAAAGCCAGTCAAGTTCTTTTTGGGCAAAATTATCAATTGATTTGTAGGCAGCGATACCAAATTCATTTAGACCCCCACCTTTCTCTCTAGCTTCATAAATAGTAATTTCGTGTCCTAATGTTGCTAGTTTGTGTGCACAAGCTAATCCTGCCGGGCCAGCACCAATTACAGCAACTTTCTTGCCAGAATTTGAATCCCTTGAAAAAGGATGAATATTTTTTGCCATTAGGTTATCGTAGCAAATCTTTGTAATCGACCAATTTCTACTGGCTTACCTTCCGAAACTTCACGAACACATGCTTCTTCACAAAGAGTCTCAGTTGGACAAACGCGAGCGCACATTCCACCTAGGATATTCTGTGAAAGAATAGTTTTTGCAGACGCATCAGTTGTACCAGTTGCTATTTGTCGAATAAACAACGGAATGTCTATTGATGTTGGACAAGCTGTCATACAAGGCGCATCATGACAAAAATAACACCTATCAGAAGCTACCAATGCTTCATGATTAGACAAAGGTGCATGAAGGTCTTCAAAATTCTTATTTAACAAATCATCATCAAGACGACCTGATACTATACCCGATGAAGAAATTGAATGCGCCATTAATGCCTCCCAAAATTAATAAATGTTGGAATCAGGTTACATCCATTCAAAAAATTTATCAAATGGTAAATTTTATAAATTCATTATCGATAAATATTCAGAATAGATGTGCAAATTCTGCTTTAAAATTAAAAGTAGCAGATTGACCAATTGTAAGATTAGGGTTTTCTGGTGAGGTAAATCTAAAAAATATATTATCAGATGTTTCTAATTCAATTATAATTTCAGTACCTAATTGCTCAACTAATATTACCTTACCCTTAATTGGACCATTTTTATCCAAATATAAATGTTGTGGTCTAACGCCTAGCTTTATGTTGTCACCAACACCCTTGTCTTGTGACACGAGTCTTATTCCATCAACTTTATATGTATCTCCTTGAAATACACCTTTTGTACGATTTTCTGATATATTATCTAAATATCCACTAAAAAAATTCATTTTAGGAGACCCTAAAAATCCAGCAACAAACTCATTTTCAGGTGAGTTAAATAATTTCATCGGTGTCCCAACTTGCATGACTTCACCATCCTTTAAAACGACAATTTTATCTGCAAGTGTCATTGCTTCAACTTGATCATGGGTCACATAAATTGTTGTTGCTCCTAATTGGGAATGCAACCTTGCTATTTCAACCCTAGTATCATGCCTNAGTGCCGCATCTAAATTTGATAGAGGTTCATCAAATAGAAATACGTCTGGATTTCTTACTATGGCTCTACCAATTGCAACTCTTTGCCTTTGCCCTCCCGACAAAGCAGCAGGCCGCCTGTCTAGCAATTCTTCCATTTGTAATATCTTGGCAGCAGCTTCAACTCTCTCTTTGATTTCTTTTTTTGCAACCCCCTGCAGGTCTAATGAAAAGGCCATGTTGTGAAAAACTGTCATATGCGGATAAAGAGCATAGGATTGAAAAACCATCGCAATACCTCTTTTTGAGGGAGGCAAATCTGAAACAATGTTATCAGCTATAACTATATCACCACTGCTCAATGTTTCTAAACCAGAAATCAATCTCAGGAGAGTTGACTTTCCACATCCTGAAGGTCCAACAAAAACGACAAATTCACCTTTATTAATTTCCAATTCAACATTGCGAATAACTTCAGTTTTACCAAAAGATTTATTTACGCCTCTTAATTCAACTTGAGCCATTTAATTCTCCGAAAAAGATGTAGTTAAAGTATTAAAATCAAAACAGCATCTAAGAGATTGATTATTTGATATCCTATCAAAAATTATTTGATGATCTCTGCTATTTATTAATTCCATAGTATTTGCTTCCATAATTGCTGGCTGAGTTTTACGCCATTTAAGGAAGGAGGAAAATTGGTTATAAACAGATTCAGGTCTATTCATCTCATCAATTCCCGCTCTTTCAAGATGTTCTTTAGATATTGGCAGCCAAGTTTTATCTGCAGTTGAAAAATCACCCCAACTATTACTTTCCTTGCTCCATACCATTGGTGTTCGACATGTGTCTCGCCCCAAAAATACTGGTGAAAATTCCTTTCCCCACGGATCTTGCATTAAATCAAGGGGAATATCTTGAACATCTGCACATGCTAACTCTTCTCCTTGAAAAATGCATGTAGACCCAATTAAACAAACTTCTAGCTTCAATAGAAGCAATTGAAGTGCCTCTTGCTGGTCTTGCTTTAAACCTAAAGCATCTAATTGACGGGTTGCCGATCTAGGTACATCATGATTAGAAAATGCAAATGCAAGTCGGCCAGTTCCATTAAAAGCATCAATTGCAGATGCTATTGCAGATCTTATACCTTCAACACTTAATCCAGCCCATTCCAGTAAATTAAAGTTATAAGTAGCATGCAAGCGACCTCTTGCTGTAAATGATTTACTTGCTGATACGGGATCATCACCATGTAATTCACCCATCAGAAATCGATCACCCTCATAACTATCGGCAACCTTTCTAAATTTTTCAATAAAGCCTTGAATTGAATTCTGATTAAGTTGAGCGGTGTCATGTAATTGGCGAAAAAATGGTTGTTGTTCTTGTGGTAAAATTCCTGTTTTAAAATTGGGTTTTGCAAGATTGTTTTTGTAGGGCGGTTTATCAGCATTTATTGTATGAACAGCATCCATACGAAACCCATCAACTCCTCGGTCAAACCAAAACTTAGCAATATTTTCAAATGCTTCACAAACTTCATGATTAGCATGATTTAAGTTTGGCTGACTTGGCAAAAAATTATGTAGATAATATTGTTGCCTGAGTGGCTCCCATGACCAAGCTTGGCCTCCAAAAAAAGACAACCAATTAGTTGGAGCTGACCCATCTGGCAAAGGGTCAACCCAATGAAACCAATCAGATTTGGGATTATTCCTTGATTTACGGCTTTCTTGAAACCAGGAATGCGCCTCAGAACAATGGGCAGGAACAATATCTATCATCAAACGCAAGCCTAGACTATGAGCTTTTGCGATTAATACATCAAAATCTTTAAGCGTCCCATATTCTGGATTTATATTACAATAATCCGATACATCATATCCAAAATCTTTCTGAGGTGATTCAAAAAATGGGCTTATCCAAATAGCATCCACACATAAGTTTGATATATATTCAAGCCGTGATGTTATACCTGGCAGATCACCTACTCCATCACCATTAGAATCCTGGAAAGATCGTGGGTAAATTTGGTATATGACGGCCGTTTCCCACCACTTCAAATCAGACATCTATCATCCTCCCTTAACAGATCCGGCAAGTAATCCTCGGATGAAATATCTTTGCATTGATAAGAAAACTAAAACTGGAACAATCATAGAAATAACTGCTGAAGCGTTCAAGAGATGCAATTGATCCTTAAATGTTCCAAGCTGTTTTTGGAGTCGAATTGGAAAAACTAAATCTGATGCATTATTTGGACCGATGTATAATGCAACAATTAGATCGTTCCATACCCATAGAAATTGAAAAATACTAAACGATGCCAATGCAGGAACAGAAAGTGGTATTATTAAACGAGTAAAAATTTGCAAATGACTTGCACCATCAATACGTGCACTCTGGAGAAGTTCTTTTGGCAATCCTACAATATAGTTTCGCAGCAAATAAATGGCCAATGGGAGGCCAAAGGCTGTATGGGTAATCCATAAACTTGCAAATGATTTAGAAGCCACTTGGCAGCTATCAGTTAACTCACAATCAGTAACCCATTGATTTAAAGCTGTGGCCCATGAAGCAATTCCACTAAACCCTTGTAATATTGGTAAAAATGCTAATTGCGTTGGCACCACCATCAAGGATACTACAATAACAAACAGCCAATCACGCCCCGGAAATTGCATCCAAGCAAATGCATAGGCCGCAAATGCTGCAATAGTGATAGGAATTATTGTTGCAGGTATAGTTACTATGAATGAAGATATCAGTGCATTGGGTACATTTTTATTATCAAATAAAACTTCAATATAAGCATCTGTTCCAAAGATTGGGTTTTGATCTATAAAAACATCCAATTTTTTTGGTTTTGGTAATGTTTTTTCAGAAAATGACCAAGAAAAATCTCCATTTTTCGAGAATACAAAATCTCCTCCTCGAACATTCATAACTTCACCTGCAGGCACAAGTTTTCTAATTAATTTTGTTTTTCCAGGCTTTTCAGGGTCAGCAATCCTTTGTTTAATTAAAATCGATTTTATCTCACCAGATATGATAAAACTTTCTTTATCTTTGTTTAGTCTCTCAAATATGTTTCCATTCATGGTAAATATTTCAATTTTCTCACTTTTATCATGAGTGCTAAATCTATGACCTAATTCAGTAGGTGTAAAAGCTGTCCAAAAACCTGCAGTTTTAGCTTCTGTTTCTGAACGGAGTGAAGTCGAAACCAGTGCAATAAATGGTACTATCCATATAAAGACTATTAAACCTAAAACAAAATGACTTAGTGATTTAGTTATCATTTTTCAAATACCTCAATTACCAAGCTCTTTTTGTTCACGCCTAATACGCCAACCATTGAAAACCATATTTGGCACAACAGTAAGCATCAACATCACGGCTATTGCAGCATAAAGATTATCAACATTATCTCCACCAATTGACCAATTATTTCGTGCATTTTCCATCATTGTGGCAAGTAGTAATTTATCGTCATCATTTGCAGATAATGCATATGGAATATCGAAAACTTTAAGAACTAATATAACCAATGTAGTCCATACAACTAAAACTGTGGAGTATATTTGTGGAAGTTTTACTCTAAAAAACATTTGAAATGGATTGGCTCCATCAATAGTTGCAGCCTCAATTGTGTCCTCTGGAACACCCCTCAATGCTGCTGAAAAAATAACCATTGCAAACCCGGTTTGAACCCAAACTAATATCCACATCAAGAAAAAATTTCCCCAGAACTTTAAACTATAAAGTGGTTCATTATATTCAGCCGTATGACCCAAAAGAGACTTAAGAAGACCAATTTGATAAGATGGAGTTGAGCCATTTATAGTTTCAAGAGCTTCAATGCCACCACCAGCAAATATGTTTCGCCAAATTACTGCTGCCCCGACAAAAGATATCGCGAGTGGTACAAAAATAAATGTTTTTGCTATTACCCCCCATCGCACTGAGTCTGCCAATACAGCAATTAACAACCCTAAGATAATACATACAGAAGGAACTAAAATTAACCACATCAGACTATTTCGCATTGCCAATCGGAATTGAAGATAGCCAAGTGCACTTGAGTCCCATAAAAACGCATAATTACGAGAAGACAAAGTACCGTCAGACTCTTGAAATGATAGACTTAATGTAGAAAGAGCTGGAACAAGTAAAAATAATAATAACAAAACAAGAGTTGGACCTACAAAAATCCAAGGTTGAATTGACTCAACTATATTTGATTGCCTACCTATTGATGCTTTCTCTCTGTACATCGCAAGGTTCATATTTAGCCAATTTGTAATCCAAAAGTACAGAAATGAAATGCCAACTGCAATAATTACTGATCGAATTGCAAAACCAATTTTTGAAAATCTTTCTTCTGTATCAAATTCAGAGAAAGACCATTCATTTACAGCATGCAACCAGAGACCAAACTTAGCAAGCATAGTGTCAATTGGGGTTGTAAATACAAAAAGGAATATAGCTGTTATGGGTAATAAAAAAACAACAGTAAGCAATATTGCGAAACCATTACTTGCTATTACTGGTTTTAACGATCTCATATTAATGCCCAAATTTTATTAAATAATGTCTTCTAATGATATAATAAAAAGAAGCGCAAAGAGAACTCTGCGCTCCAATTTTTTTATTTAGCAATATTACTTTATGGCATCCCAAGCTGCCTGAATATTGTCACCAGTTGTTTTTGCGTCCTGACCATTAGCAAAAGCTGTCATTTCTGACCAAAAAGCTCCTGCACCGATTGCACCAGGCATTAAATCTGATGCATCAAAACGGAATGTCGTTGCATTAGAAAGAATTTCACCTTGTTTGCGCAATGCTGGTGTTGCGTAAGCAGATAAATCTGCGCCTTTATGAGCAGTAAGGAAAGTTCCTTGTGACATCCATGCTTCATGTGCTGATGCTTCAGTCATAAACTCAAAGAATGCACGTGTTGCAGGTGAATCTTTTGTCATAGTCCATAAAGTCCCCGCACCAAGTACAGGATTACCTAAATTTGCTGACTCATATGGTGGAAAATAAAAGAAGTCTGCTTCTCCATTCGCAACTTCTTCACCTTTTTTAGGAAAGAATGCCGGTATAAATGATGCCTGGCGGTGCATTAAGCAACTTGCAGGTGATGAAAATAATCCTTTTGGAGCATCACCAAAGAATGTTGTAGCAACTGAGGAAGCGCCACCAGCAACATAATCATCGTTTCTTGAGAACTGCCCATAAACCTCCATTGCATTTAATACTTCAGGACTATTGAAAGGTAGTTCATTTGATACCCACATATCATACTTCTCAGGTGAAGCTGTGCGCAACATTAAATCTTCCATCCAATCTGTTGCTGTCCATCCAGTAGCATTTCCTGACTCAACACCAATACACCAAGGTGTATTACCGTCAGCTACCATTTGATCAGATAGCTCAATAAGACCTTCCATTGTTGTTGGAATTTCATATCCATTATCTTCAAATTGTTCTGGTGAATACCAAACCAATGATTTTAGATCCATTTTGTAAGCAAAACCGTAGAAATCTTTTTTACCTGATGCATCAGAATAAGTTCCAAGATCTACCCATGATGATCCAGCACCATAGTTGTTAGTCATCCATGATGCTAACTCATCACCAAGTGGAACCAAATGGCCTTCTTTTGCCATATCACCAGCTAGGCCAGGTTGAGGAAAGATTGATATATTAGGTGCGTTATTAGATCGTAAATCTGCAACAATTAACGCAGCAAAATCACGTGAACCTGAATACTTTACAACGGCACCAGTCGCTTTCTCGAAGCAACTGACTGTGTTGACTAACATTTCTTCATCTTTGCCTTCCATAGATCCGGCAACGGTAATAACTTCACCAGCAAAATTTCCAATATCACCTAATTTTGACGGTGTATCACAAACGTCTGCCTGTGCAAAACTTGCAAAAGCAAAAGATGCTGCAGTAAAAGCTGTTAAACTTAAATATTTTTTTGTTAAAGACATATAGTACCTCCCAATAGTGTTAATTATAAATCCCCAGAAAATAGCTATAGAACATTTTCTTTCGATAATCCTTAATAGATCTGCATATTTGTTTACAGTTTGCAAGCAGGACATTTCTGTCAAGCATTCAAAGCGCTTTGAATTATCCCTAAAAATAATCAGATTACAAGCATAGAGTCAACTGACAAAAGAATATAAATTCTTTATTGATATATATATTTTATATATTAATATCTAAATTAATCTAAAAATTATAATAGAGTTGATGGTCTGGAAGCGCTTTGAAAAACATTACAAATCTTAAACAACTATCGTCTATCCTTGAACTTTCACAAACAACCGTGAGTAGAGCATTGAATGGCTTTCCAGAAGTAAATGAGAAAACACGTCATCGCGTCCAAATAGCAGCAAAAAAATATAACTACCTACCTAACACTAGAGCAAAAGATTAGCATCAGGTAAGTCTATGACAATCGCGCATATCATTAGCTCTTCAAAAGAGCATGAACTGGTAAATCCAATCTTCTCAGACTTCATAGCAGGTGCAACTGAAAGATATAAAGAAGGTAATTATGATTTGATGCTTACTTTAGCAAAAGATGAAGATGAGGTTGAAATATATAAAGATTTAGCAGCTCGTTCAGCAGTTGATGGAGTTGTGGTTCACGCACCAAAAATTAATGACAATAGAATAGCTATGTTAAATAAACTTGGCCTGCCATTTGTTGTTCACGGTCGTTCGAGTGGAGTTCAAGAAAATTATAACTGGGTTGATGTGAATAATGAAAATGCTTTTTTTAGGGCTACAGAATTTCTATTAGATCTTGGCCACAATTCCATTGGTTTGATTAATGGCAATCCTGATATGGATTTTGCAATGCGTCGGGCGGCTGGGTATTCTCGAGCATTAACAAAAAACCAGTTAGATACTGACACAACAAAAATTTACAGCGGTGATATGACTGAACCATTTGGATATACAAGTACATTGAAATTACTTGAAGCTAAAAATGCACCTACAGCAATTATATCTTCTTCAATAATATTAGCAATTGGGATAAGGCGAGCACTCGAAGATAAAAACTTAAAGATTGGTCGTGATATTTCTGTTCTAATTTTTGACGATGATCTATCTTATTTTCGTGACGAAGGAAAAATTCCATTATTTACATCAGCAAAATCATCAGTACGAGAAGCTGGGTATAAAAGTGCAAATCTTTTACTTGATGCCATAGACAACCCTAATCAAGAAAAACAAGGAATTTTACTAGAAGCAGAATTGACAATTGGTTCATCAACCAAACGTTATAAACCTGCGCATAAGTAAATATGAAAAAAATTTTATGTTTTCTAATTTGAAATTAGACACATATTATACATAGTATTTATTATCACGAGATTTAAATGAAAAACATAACACGTATCACAAGGCGCAAATGGATTACACTTTTGTTAAGCTCCCTAACTGTGGGAGTAAGTAGTCAAACTTTAGCACAAACCAAATTTAAACGAATAAGAACTCAATACATTGCTGCACTTGCACAAGGTAATTCAACTTCAGGAACTGGCGCTGAAACATGGGGGCTGTGGAGAATAGATCCCGGACCAATTGGAGTATGGTTGCGGTTTTATAAACTCTTACAAAAAGCTGGAAATATTGCTCCTGCAGGTTGGAGATTTAATATCGACGATTGGTGGCTAGACGAAAACGGATTAATAATGAAAGCTCCAGAGTTTCCAATGCCCGCAGGTAAGTATTATGTGACAAATGGTGAAGAACATATTTCTTTGCTTACAGTTGAGCCTCCAGACACCACCGGAACACAAGCTTGGTCACTCTCAGATAATAAAACTATAGCAAATGTAACACATGGGCCATGCCGATCTACACGATATACACCAGAGAATGGATTAGGAACATGCTCACCAGTAAATGCTAATCAAAATGTGTTTCCTCTAAAGCCCGGTGAAGACCCTCCCCCAGTCCAAGGATGTAAGCGAAAAAAATATGCAGTTCTAATTGTTTTTGGTAAGCCAGTTTAATTCTAAAAATAAGAAAAAGAATGAAACTTATTTTTAGCTAATAAATATTTTAAATTTAACTTTAAGGGTTGGCTAAAATAAAATCTGGTTTAATTCCAGATATCTCAATAGGTTTTTTAATATCTTGACCTGCAAAAAATCCATGCCCAGCAACTAGG
>JGI20160J14292_10002513_pt1 | contig 14615 bp, 19 predicted proteins | sample COG_10_FD_14292 | JGI IMG/M metagenome (IMG submission 14292) | reverse complement strand
GTCGGACCACCAACTACATCACCCTCTTTATGTGTTATTGTGATAATATCATTTCCAGTAGGAATTGCGTTCAAGGGAACCGTCGAACCCGCTACCAGTTTTTTAAACAACCGTCCATCAACACCCAGTGCTGCAACATTTGTGGCGTTAACCCCATCTGGATCAGCAGGTGATGCGCCTTGAACGTAGGTATTCATTGCTTCAGTAATCTTCACCTGAGCGTGAGAAAGGAAGGTGTTCATTTCCAATCCGGCTATGGCTTCATTTGCAGTTGCAACTATCGAAGCTCCATGAAGATCTACAGTAATAGGGCCAGTGGTCAGACCAGATGATAAACCATCNCCAGACGTAGCCTTGAGATCGATGCTGAAGGTGTTATCAACTCCTGCGGTCAACTGAACTTTTTTATCATCACCAAAGGCTGAGCGCATGGCAACTTCGACCGCCTCAGCCAGCTGCGTTCCGTTGTAAGTACCTGGAGGTACATCAATAGAAACCGGTCCACTATTGTCCACATCGACCANTAGAAAATCTTTGCCCCAAAACGTACCTGGAACCGGATTTTCCTCGCCTTGGAGAGCTTGATACTCCATTGTTGATTTAAATTTCAACGGGTCAGTAGTAATTGTAACAGTTTTACCCTGTCCCAAAAACGTTTCAATTCCTAACCCCTTCAAATTTGCTGGGGTTGATTCAATNGCAGGACCTAAATCATCTAATTTATAGAGGGGAAAGCCCTTACCCTCCAGAATATAAGCTGGATCTTGAGGGACAGTCGTCTGNTTCCCAAATTTATCGATAAAAAGAGCACTTTCCTGTGGATCAACTGCGCGCGTTAATGTCGGGGTTATAGCCATGCCATCCACGAACAACTTAGTATCATATTTAAAAGTAGGATCGTCTACAGTTGGGTCTTGTGTCTTGATATAGAAAACCGTCGCCGACTGAGGGTTTCCCGCGTTATCGAATATGGTCACCGCAGATGTGGCTGAATAGGTGTCTGGGTCATCAGGGTCAAAAATAGTACCCGCGGCAATAACAGGACTATCAGAAGATAAGTTGACGCCCATTTCAATGCTAGTAGTTTCTTTTGGATCGCCGTAGGAGGCATCAAGTTTGAGTTTATTGGCACCTTGCAAGGTTTTATCAGAAACAGAGCCATCATTATCCACAGGATAGCCCAAAAGAAATTGACCGTTGCTATCAACAATGTAACCGCTGTCGTCGACATTAAAAGCGCCATTTCTCGTGTAAACGGTCTGCGATGCATTTCCACCCGCTTGCAGAGCAAAAAACCCCTGCCCAGAAATTGCCATGTCTAACGTATTAGAAGAAGTCGCCAGGTTGCCCTGCGAAAACTGTTGGGTGATCGACTTTGTCATCGTACCAACACCAACCGATTTAGCCTGTAATGGAGTAGACCCATAAATATCACCAAATTCAGCTCGGCTCTTCTTGAAGCCATTCGAGCCAACGTTTGCGATATTATTAGACGTTGTGGAAATATCAGTCTGTGCGCCTTTGAGGCCGGTAAGTGCGGTATAAAACGACATCAAGTCACTCCTTGCAGAAACTTAGTTCAATTGTTGTTGGTTATTACGTGCAATATATGTGCCAAATTTAACTACTTTGTTATTTTTGGAGAAAGCTACTACACGGCTTAAAGGTTATCTAAAGTTGACAGCCGTGCTAACGTCCATCTCACCAAAATCCTGTACATCGATAAGAACACTTTCAGCGTCTCCAGACCCAATAGAGGCGGACAATACGCGCGCATACACAGATGGGTTTAGTTCCTGTGGGCCATCTCCAAAATTAATAGTGGCATTGATTTGTATGCGACGATTGGAATTTCGAACGTCTTCGGGAATATTGCTCCACGAAAACCCGACTAGACCAGCAGCCTGTGGACCTAAGTCCATCACATTGAGCTCTTCTCCAGTGTCCGCATCACTTATTACTACTTTTGCCATGCTCGTTGCCTGAGGTAAGTCTAATACTCCATGCAACTCTCCGTTATCATCCGGCCTAGATACGTTGCCCGGAACGAGAACAGAATGTCCTAATAGATTTGCGGCGGTTGCAATGCGTCCTTGATCAAATTTTTCTACTAGCTTTCCCAACGATGCATTAACTTCGCTGATACCAGTAACGGTAGAAAATTGTGCCATTTGAGCAATAAAATCTCCGTTATCCATTGGCGCAAACGGATCCTGATTTTGCAACTGAGTGGTCATCAGCTTTAAAAAATCCGACTGCCCCAAGGTATCAGAGCCACCTTGTTTAGCTTCTGTGTTTTTTGAAATTCCCAATTTTTCAAAGAGTGCAGTTTGGGCTGCAGACGGATCAATTGACGACATAATGTTTCTAACCTCACTTACCCATGCTAATAGTTCGCATCATTAAGCCACGCAAAGTGGTGACCATTTCTACGTTATTTTCGTACTGACGAGACGCCTCTAGCATCTCTACTAATTCCTCATCTACATTCACTGCTGCAGTGTATATGAACCCATCTTTGTCGGCCTTTGGATGCCCTGGTTGATATGATTTTTCAGCAGGTCGATCGACGGTAATGATTTCATCTACGTCCACGGAGGCCACACCCGTTTTTTGGATGTCATCTGCATAGACTGTTTTGAACACCGCCTTTACGGCCTTGTAGGCTTCCGCATCAGACGAAGCTACAGTTCGCGCATTAGCCAAGTTGCTCGCGACCGTATTAAGCCGTGTCATTTGGGCGGACATGCCTCTACTGGCAATGTCAAAAATATTCTTAATATCGGACAATCTATTCACCTTTGATGGCTGACATTAAGCCACTGAATTTTCTATTTAGAAACTCTAAAGACGTCTGATATCGCATCACATTTTCAGAAAACTGCATTTGTTCAACATGCAGCTCTACAGTGTTTCCGTCCATTGATGGGTTCACCGACTGTCGAAATTGAGCCCCCTCATCTCCCGTACCACTATAAAATTTAAAATGGCGCTCATTGGAGACATTAACAGGGCCAACATCCATTCGAGCCTGCATCGCTTGATTGAAATCGATGTCTCGCGCTTTGAAATTGGGGGTCGCAGAATTTACAATATTGGATGCCAAAATTTCATTTCGCTTAGCGCGCAGGTTCAGGGCATCCGCATGGGTCTGTACATGATTTGCTATCGACTTCATTTTACTATCATCACTTGCAATGTTACATTTGGTGTGAATGTTGCAAGGAGTGTGCCAACTAATTGGCGGAGATCTACGATGACTGCAGAAAACGACAAATCACTCTCTTTAGAAATGTTACAGGCAAGAAACGCAATTTTAATTGAATTTGGAGACTACTCCTTTGATCAAGCTCTCGATGAGGTTAAAAATTCTTTGCTGAGCGAAAAAAATAATGCCACTCGTCTGGCATTACTATCTGCCAAAAGCTGGATTATTAGAAATAAAGTTTATGCAATGATGCATGAACCATTCGTTTACGCGCTCAATGAATTAGAAAATACGAATATCTTTTCAGACACTGACGATGATGACACCAGCACCAGCGGCCTCAGTGGGCTGTTTGACGATGATGATGNTGATGGTGATGGTGATGGTGATGGTGATGGTGATGGTGATGGTGNNGGTGACAGTAACCAAAACAACAACTTTAAATGGTGTTAAATTAATAAAAGACATGGTGGTTTCGGTGAAAAAAGATGATGCTGAAAAATTGGTCCTGGATAAAAAAGCAAAGTATCTTGAATGATACGTAAAGACATCATTTTAATAGCCTCGGTCCTTTTAGGCCTTGTGATCGTATTGTTTTTTATGACGCAAAATACGCGATTTGAAAGTAATCTGATCAGTTGCACAAATGGGGAAAAAAGCTTCAAAGTTACTTATACAGAATTGAAAACCGATATGGTGGTAAATTTTCAAAAGAATGATGAAGTAGAAACTTCCTTCGCCATAACAAATTTACAGGACGATAAATTATATTTTGAGCAACAATTCTCAAAATATAAATTAAATTTAAGCAAGTTAACTGCAATCGAAACGCGTAATGGTGAAAAATTGGTTTACATGTGCTCTTTAAAGAGCTTCAAAATGTGACTAAAACAGTGGCCGTCGCCACGACAGATCAATGATATCTAAAGTGAAATCATTATTTTTTATGATTACCTCCCCATTCTTAATTTCTCTACTTTTTGCAATTTTTAAATATAGAGTTAGTGGCCGAACAGGTTCACCGTTACTACATATCTCCTCTAATTTTTTAAAATTCTTAACATCCAAAAGCATTTCAGCCGTTACCAAAGGTCGATTAGAGCGGAAATATATTTGGCCGCTCATAACGTTGTTTAGTTCTGATTTCCTAAAAATCATATTACAGTTATGTGTGGGTAATGAGGAAATTTCACATGAAAATGTGAGTTCCGTATCATACTTCAAACTTAATAAAACTATTTCTGCACTTGTGACCGTTAATCGTAACTCCTCAAAAATTGGGGCAAGCGGAAGAACAGTCATTAAACCAGTTCCAGTTCAATTTTTTCACGCAGTATTGCTATTGCCGCAGATTTTATCTGTGAAACACGACCCGTACTAACAGAAAGTATTTCTGCAATTTCATAAACGTTTAACTCTTTTACATAGTAGAGCTCTATCACTAAAATTTGCTGTTGATTTAAGTGACTGATCGCTTGTCGTAAATATTGCTTAAGTTCCCCGTTAAATATTTTATCTTCAACATTTGGCTCCACAGAAAAGATAAAATCGCCGTATAATTCCGTTACCTCGTCAATGCTCTGATTTTGGTTTGCTGCAAAATTATGTTCCCAACGTGACAACTCTGCAGGTGTAATTTTTAGCTCCTCTGCCACTTCTTCGGCATAAGGCAGCCGGCCAAGCTTTAATTCCAGCAACCGTTTTGCTTTATCCGTATTCTGTTTTTGCTTAACTGTAGTCCGGCAAAGGTTAGATATCTTGCGCAGATAATCTACTATCGAGCCTTTTATGCGCATCCGCGCATAAGATTCAAAAGCTGAGCCCTCTCTATTCTCATAATTATGAGCAGCCTCTATTAAACCTATCATTCCCACCTGCAAAAGGTCCTCTACTTCGGCAGCTTTTTGAACTCGACCCGCATAAAAGTATGCATACTTTTTCACTAGACCAGTATTTTTTTCAATCAAACGATCGACCGGTAATTTTATGTTATATGGGTTCACCATTTTAATTACCCGGATTCTACACTAAAAAAATGAATGCCAGGCTTTTTTGCTAACGGTATTTTTTGAAGGTTACCAGTAATGACGTCCAAACATTTTCCAACATGTTTTTTTGAATTTTTATCGAGTATAAATGGCTTCCGAGCTATAATGGACTGGACAACATCGTTGGACCCCGGCATCCAACCAATGAAAGTCAATTGCACCGGAAAAAACTTAAGAACTATTTTTTCAAAACTTTTAAAATCTTTATATGCGGAGGTATCATTTTTTGCCATATTAACAATTATCGAAAAGTTATTGACACCTTTCTCGATATGCAAAGCTTTGAGAAACGCATAGGCGTCCATAAAGCTAGTAGGTTCACCCACTAAAGTTATCACCACGTTGTCTACTGCTGAGGCAAAATCAACACTAGAGTCTGATGCACCCGCAGGTGTATCCACAATTAAATAATCAAGTTCATTTTCCAATACATCGAGTGATCGAATTATCTTCCAACGCTGCTCTGTATCTAGGTTTAAGGTATCAAGCGTTCCTGAGCCTCCTGGTATGAGTTTAACGCCACCATGTGAGTTGTATATTACATCTTCAAACATACAGCTGCCTGATAAGAATTCAGAAATAGTATTTTCCGTCTTTACGCCCATCATGATATTGGCGTTAGATAACCCGAAATCAGTATCTAAAACAGCTACTTTAAAACCCATTAAGGCCAAATTTATTGCTGAATTTACCGCGAGAGATGTCTTCCCGACTCCTCCCTTTCCACTCACAAAGGCTAATGATTTAACCATTGAATTAAAGACCTTCCTGTTTGGCAACATTTAATAGAAAATCCTGCACTACAGAAATTTTCGCAAAATCCAGCCCATCTTCTAAAACCTTTAATCCTGAGAAAAATTGAATCTTTATGCCTAAGTCAAATATTGCAGACAACTCAGCAACTGAAACCTCAAGTAAATCCATCTTTGTGAGTGCAATACTTAAATTGGGTATTTGTGAAATTTCTAACAATTTTTGTATGGCATTATAACTCTTACCCACTTCAAGGGCATAAATGACGCTGACCGTTGGCTTTTGTTCTATATTGTTTAATTTCATCAAAACCGAATTCAAAACATCCATAGGACCCTCATAGTCCACTATTAATCTACCATCATTTAAATTTGTATCTTGTCTTTTTCTGAACAATGAAGTGATGTTTGCATCTGCGTCAGCTTGAAATAATGAGCTCAAGTTGCCCGAAAGGCTATCTGAGATGACCCTATTAATTTGGCCGTCCACATTAGTTGGCAGAAACTTAGACAATTTTTTGGATAGTACTGTTTTACCAGATCGCTCATCACCGCAAACTAACACAATTTGACTGGTATCAAAATCCTTGCTCTTGCCTCGTACAATATTTCTAGTGAATTGTTTTATTGCATCTTCTAGATCAGCATTAGCTTCAGTAGATTTCAATAAATTGTTAACGGTCTTATTACTAAAACCGAGCATTTTCATCCTTAGATTAACAGATGGAGAGTGATCCTCTACAGCAGTTAGAGACATCGCTCCATCAATTAACAACTGGAGTTCGTTTGTTATTCTGCTAATTGCCGGTATGAGATCCGATTTTCCAAACGCTTTAGAAGCCAAGGCCAAACGGTCTTGATCTTGACCTTCAGAAAAATCCGTGTGCTCGATGTCTAGATTATCGTCGTATTTAGCTTTTTCAGCTTCAATAATTTCCGGAAATTTATGGAAACTATTATCAGATTTTGACTTTTCTATCATCCCATTTTCACGTCGTACTTTAAGTTTTTCTCTTGCTTTTAAATTAGCAGCCTCTATTTGATCAGGGTCATTGGTAGCTACTATTTCTATCATCCCATCACGGCGCTCCGTAGACAAAATGAGAGCATCTGGACCAAGTTTCCTCTGCACTTCTTCCATTGCAAGTGAAGTATCCACAGCTTTAAATTTCAGTTCTGGCATGTAACAAACTCCAATTTCATAATCATTAGCTTATTCAATTGCATCGAAACCTCCGACTGTGAACGCTATTTCAACACTTCGATCTTCTGGAAGCTCCAAAAAGCTTAAAACATTGACTGAGGGAAGCTGCGATCTCACAAACTTTGCAACGTGTTTTCTGATTTGCGGCGCAACAATAAGAAACACTGGCTTTCCTTCCTTGTTAAACTCTTCGGAGGCCTCATTAAGGTTCGAAAGTATTTTTTTAGCAAGAGTTCCTTCAATCAGAAGCATTTTCTCATCAGGGTTTTGTCTAACAGTGGTCAAAATCATTTGCTCAAGTTCAGGAGAAAATGTAATTAAAGGAACAGTATCCTTAAATTTTATCAATTTTTGAATTAATAGAGGCACCAACTTGGGTCGAATGCGTTCAGCGACATCATCGCTATCCATTTTCTGGACATTCATAGAACTTATGCTTTCAAGGATCAGCCTCAAATCAGATATTGGAACCCCCTCTTCAAGTATGCACTTCATGACTGCCGTAACCTGATTAAGGGCCATAACTTTTGGAACTACAGTGTCGACTAAATTAGGATATGAAAGTTGCAAATTATCTAACAATTCCTGAACTTCCTCCTGACCCAACAAGTCAGATGCATAAGCATTAATGATTTGGCTCAGGTGAGTTGTTAAAACATCATCAGGCTCAACGATCACATAGCCCTTCGCCTCAGCGTCGGCCTGAAGTTCTTTATCAATCCAATATGCATCAACTCCAAAAGCTGGCTCCTTTACCTTGAGGCCGGAGAGTTCCAATTTAGTACTATCTCCGGCTATGGCTAATTTTTTATCAGCATAAACAATATCATCAGCTACAATTTTTTGACCAATTTTTATTTGGTATTGAGACGCTTCTAAATTCAAGTCATCGCGAATTCGTACTCCTGGAATGATAAAACCCAGTGCCTTAGAAATTTCTTTTCTCAAGCGTGTAACCTTTGGGACTAGATTATCTACTTTACCTTCGTCCACTAGCGGTACGAGAGCATAACCAATGTTAACGGAGATCTTCGACGCATCTTTCACATCTACTAACCCAAAATCCACCTCTTCTTCTGTCTCTTCAGTTTCTGTCGTGATAGCGTCATTAAACATTGTCGAAACTTCCGTCCTCCGAGAGTTCCAAGCAAGAAAACCAGTTATTACCGCAAAGCCAATAAAAAGTAGGTTTGGCATACCGGGCACTAGACCCAGTGCCAGCATTACTAAAGAAGTTGGCAGCCAAGCTGCCGAAAGATTTACTTGTCGGGTTATATGCTCAGACATGTTTTCTGAAGACGATACACGCGTAACTATGATAGCTGTTGCAATTGAAAGCAAAAGTGACGGGATCTGTGCTACGAGCCCATCACCGATGGAAAGTAAAATATAGAATTCTGCTGCTTGAGCGACACTTAAATCATGTTGAGCGATCCCAATTATCAAACCGCCAATGACGTTGATTGCTAAAATAAGAATGCCAGCAATTGCATCCCCCTTAACAAACTTTGAAGCACCGTCCATTGAGCCATAGAAATCGGCTTCTTTAGAGACGTCTGCCCGGCGATCCGTTGCTTCATCTGGGGTCAACACTCCAGCATTGAGATCAGCATCGATCGCCATTTGCTTGCCCGGCATTGCGTCAAGTGTAAATCTTGCCGAAACCTCGGAGACCCTGCCGGCACCTTTTGTAATCACAACCAGGTTAATGATAACCAAAATAGCAAATACAAACAGGCCGACGGCATAATTTCCTGCCACGATGAATTCTCCGAAAGCCTGAATGACTTTACCAGCCGCATCAGCCCCATTATGGCCCTCTGACAAAACTATCCTGGTCGAAGCCACATTTAGGCCCAACCTCAAAACTGTCGCTAAAAGTAGTAGGTTCGGAAAGGACGAAAAATCGAGTGGGCGATGCGTGTGCAGTGCTACCATTAAAATTAATAGCGATATTGTGATGTTAAACACGAAAAAGATATCCAGTAAGACAACTGGCAATGGCAATACCAACATCCCCACCAAAGCAAGGATACCAACGGGCAGCAACGAGCCTGACATTTTTTTTATGTCACCCATTGAAAAACCTATTGCCTGGCTCTGCTGCATTTAAATTTCCTCACTAGCGTCAATTTAATGACATGTTAACCATTTGATTTATAACTTTTAATTATCACTTTGAGATCATTAAAAGTATCTAGGGTATTTTAGAGCATAAACCGTGCCAAACTTGGGCCAACGTTTCTATGTCAGGCTCCAGATAGACAAATTTCAAGCTAACTTTTTCAAATAACATTTTGGCACAATTATTGCTGCCACAGTGCAACGACCGTATCTGAAAGGCATACATTATGCGTCTATTAACTGCCCCCATGATAATAGGTTTTTTAGCCATTATCACATTCGTATCGGCTTGCAGCTCGCCAGTTGGCAACAACCTAATCGCCACCGGTGCGGCTGAACACGCTAGACCGACCTTAAAGTCTAAACAGAGCGGTCTTCAAAATACTCAGTCAATTATTGCGGAACGTTTGCTTGCAAGTGCACCAGATTATTACGTGCCATCAATAAAAGCTGTTGGCTTCTCATCAATATCTGTTCAACCATCGAAGAACCTTAACCAACGTAGGCTAATGGCTATCCGAGCGGCTAAACTTGATGCCTACAGAGTACTGGCAGAACAAATCCATGGTGTGCAATTAGATGGTCAAACAACCGTTGCGGAAGCAATGCTAACTTCGGACGTTTTGAGTTCAGCAGTTCGAGGAACTATCATGGGTGCAGAAACAGTAAAAATTGAACCTACCGGTCCAGATACTTATATCGTGGAGCTGTCTGTCAGCCAAACACACGTTGATCGGCTTATTAAATTATACAAGCAAGGCTTGCTGTAGCGATTAGCATGGTCACCTGATGTTTAAATTATGCACACTTACTTTTTTGAGTTTACTGGCGCTTGCGGGAACAGTGAATGCAGACAGGCTCATTGTCGAGGCAGAAGGCACTGCCTTTAAAACTGCATCTTTACCAAATAGCGTTTACCAAGCTAGGGCTATTTCGAATGCATTAAAATCGGCTTTGCAGTCAGGCGCTCAATCATTAGATAGCTTTTCTTTGGTAGAAAATGGCAAAGTATTGTTTGATCAAATTTCGGCACAATCGAATATGCAAATTGCTGGGTACAGGGTCCTTTCAACCAAAGACCACGGCAATAAATTATCTGCACGCCTTGAAATATTACTGTTACCATCAAAAAAAAATGCAACCCTCAATAGTTGTCGCCAACCCATTAGCCTCGACATAGGATTTAAGTGGAAAGGTTTTTCCACAAAAAAGACCCTTCCATTTTGGATGCAATTTGATGAGCTATCACTAAAGAAGGAAATAGAGGACTCAATTGCATCTGATGTTAAATTCAACATCAAGTATGATAATTCTCGCAACTCAGAAACGCCGTCAAACTATTCGCTATATGAAATAGGAAATGGTCCAACCGTAAGTATCCCAAAATATTTGATCACGTTTGCGTTAAATTTCGACACCACAGAGAGTGCCAACCCTATCCAACGGAAAAAGCATCTAATAGTAACAGCAAAATCTGAGTTGCTCCGGAAAACTAAATTAATAAATTGGGTCGAATTAAAAACTGAGGTGGAGATCGAAAAAAGTGGTGTTTTTGTTAATAATACAAATTCCAAGCGGAAAGATTTGGATAACATCCAGGCAACGGTTAGTGACCTAGCCCTGGAAACAATAGCTCAAACTTTGCAACATTTAGATTGCAAAAATTTCAACGGCAAAATCAAACTTAGAAACAGAACTCTGGAAATCGATTACGGGTTCCAAGATGGATTGTTGGCGTCTGATATCTTCAGTTCTGTTCAGGAAGGCACCACACAATATTACTTCACTGTCAAACAGATGGGTGCAAACTCAACTACTCTGCACGCACTCTCACAAGATACAGATGGACAAATATTTGACGGATTAAATATTAGATTATTGGAGCGCTTTTGATGAAAAGATTTTTCAAATTATGTGCCATGTTGTTTATTCTTATACACGCCCAAATGTTATCTGCGGAAGAAAAACTAATTTTTGGCGCAGATCTTAAAAGAATTGCCCAAAGCTATTTGGCTGAGAGAAATATTTTCAACGAGGTCTTAATATCGGATAAGAGAGCTTACTTCCCATGTGCTGAAGATATTTATATCGAACAAAAAAATCCAAACAGCTGGAACACTATTAAGGCCTCATGCGGGAGCCCTGCGACCTGGTCAATTTCTTTCAGGACGCAAGCATACGCTCAAAACACTAAACAAAACGATAGTGAAAAAACGGCTCAATCGGTAGAGATAGTATTCACTAAACGCAATGTCCCAAAGGGCAAAGTACTTCAGCAAGATGATTTGGTGATGAAATTAGTTAACTCTCGTGCTTCACATGGAGCTTACTTAGCCACAGATAATCTTGTTGGCCACAAGGCGAAAAGAAATATAGCAAGAGATACAATAATTAAAGCTAAGCATATATTAGCAAACAACGCCGTGAATAAAAATGACACTGTATTGATAGTATCTGGTACAGCTTCTTTAAGTATTGTAACTTACGGAGAGGCGCTAACCGACGGCAAAATTGGTGACATGATCGTAGTTAAAAATTCATCGTCGTTGAAGGAATTTAAGGCAATTGTGACCGCAGAAAAAAAAGTTTCTCCGATCACTAACATAAATTAAAGCCCTGTCGTTTAGAGACTCGAGAGGAGTACTTAAGATGATAAATTCAGTAGGCAATAACGTTGCAAATGCTAGCGTACAACTGAGCGATAGTAACAAAGCAAACATCACAGTCGATAAAAATGTCTCGGACTTGGCGCCAAAGGAAATAGTCAATAAACTAGACAGCAAGGACCTTACTATTAAGGACCAGGTTGCTAAACTTGCGGACGGCCCCCCTATAGACCGCTCTTTGGTTAACGAAATAAAAACTAAAGTCGAGCAAGGGCGTTACCCCATCGACCTAGATATCGTGACCGAAAAAATGTTTGAAAGCTTTAAAGAAGCCGAAAGTTAATAGCATGACCACAAATAGCCATTTGTTCCTCGATACACTGGAACAAATGAGAGAGTTGTTATCAAGTCCTGACATTGAGTCTCGGGCTAACGATGTGTTTTTGACTCAAACAATCGAAGAGTTTTATGCGCTCATTGATGAATATGCCTTAGCCCAAAACTTTAGCATTGATACGACAGAAGATTCTGAACAAATTCAAGATATTCTAGGCCAGTTGGGGTCAAAAATAGACGTAATAAATAAACACGTGAATACAAACTTAGATAAGCTAAACTTTGTATCTAAAATAACGCCAAAAAAATAGTTATTTCGGTATTTTAAGAAAAATCTCTGTTGCTTCTTCCTGATACGTAATTCTATCCTCTATTTCGATTAAATCTTCTATTTCAGATATCATTTCGCTAACTGTTTCATTACCAAACGCCTGCGAAATTAGCAGCCAAGTGTAAGCCATTTGCAGGTCAGCCTCAACAAACAGATTGTAATAGGTCTTACCTAATCTCTCTGGGGCATTCTTGTCACCTTTCATAGCCTTTGCAGTCAACTCATCAACTATTTGCTTAGATACAACTTCAATTAGGTCCTCAGTTACTATATCCCGCACGTCTTCAACTACATCCATTGCCGGCTCACTACCACCCAATGTGGCACGCCAAGCCCAATATAAGGCCCTTTTATAACTGACAGGGCTTCCCAGGCCCTTAGAGTACAAAATAGATAAATTGTGTTGGGATGTGGGCTCTCCCTGTTCTGCAAGAACAGTAAAAAGTTCAACTGCTGTTTGGAAATCTTTCTTTTCAAAAGCATTGATTGCATTCACAAAAATATCAGGATCAGCCGTGGCATTTTCTGTTTGAGCGCACGTAATACTTCCAAAAATCATTGCAATAAAAGCTAATCCATAAACTTTGTATATCATGTCGCCGCCACCATAACTAATTTTAACTCTAAAAGTCGTGTACTTTTTGATCCATTTTTTTGATAGACTATTACCTTTGGTCTTTCTTTATCTTTCTTAATGAACTCTACCGAAATAGACTTGGGAAGAAATACGCCAGCCCTCTCTAATATCTCTTTGGGCTGATCATAAAACGCATCCAAAAACCTCTTATCAACCCACGTACGCGCCAGTGCCTGCCCCAAAATATCAGGTAGGAACTCCTGAATTTGCGCCTCACTCTCCAAAATTATATCTTGCTCATCAAACCTTGTTAAATCGTAATCAAGCAATGGCAGTTTTTTCTTCTTTACAAACAGCGCCGGTACAAGTTTAGAAGATGTAATAGTTGCGAAAAATCGTTTCAATTTACGTCCCCTGCTAATTGTAAAAATGCCAAACAACTTCGTCCATTCAAAGCGTATGCTATTAGCATTTATGAATAAAGTGTTTTATGAATACGATAAAACTTGTGTTAAACAACCGAGGCGGTACCAATAACAACATAATCATGCTAAGCGTGTTTTAAGGATTTAATCCAATCTACGGTGTACTAAATGACTGTGATGTATTCGAAATTAGTTGGTAGTTCAGAGGCGACGATGCGCCTCAAAAAACTAATATCGATGGTAGCCCCGTCAAATTCTGCCGTAATAATTCAGGGTCAAACAGGGGTTGGCAAAGAGCTTGTAGCAGAAAGTGTGCACGATGCGAGCCGCCGCAAAGGTAAATTTGTAGCTGTAAATTGTGCTGCGATCCCTCGTGACTTGATGGAAGCTGAGTTGTTTGGATACGAGAAAGGTGCATTCACTGGGGCAATTAAAACAACTCCTGGGAAATTTGAGCAAGCAAACAAAGGGACTCTTTTTCTTGATGAAATAGGGGATATGAACCTTGAATTACAATCAAAATTGCTTCGAGTATTAGAAAACTCAATTGTCACGCGAGTGGGTGGAAGGACAGACATACAGTTGGATGTGCGCGTGGTATGCGCCACCCACAAAGACTTGAGTGTATTAGTCACACAAAATAAATTCCGCGAAGACCTGCTGTTTCGGCTAAATGTCTTTCCGATCCAAGTGCCACCCCTTCGAGAGCGATTGGACGACATACCAGAAATAGTTAATCACTTCCTCAAGATCAATCATTCTGCCAGTGCTACCGAAGTCGCCCATAGGCTTTGACGAAGGTGGGCTCGAAGCGCTCAGCACATATGAATGGCCCGGTAATATAAGAGAACTGAAGAATATTTTGGAAAGGGCAAAAGTTTTTTTCCCTGGCCAAAACATAAACCATGAACAAGTGACCCAGACACTTCTTGGCTTTGATCAGAACTCATTTTTCAACCAAGCTGAAGAAAGCCAAAACATTTGGAGCGCACTCGATAATTTAG
>JGI20160J14292_10002511_pt1 | contig 14618 bp, 14 predicted proteins | sample COG_10_FD_14292 | JGI IMG/M metagenome (IMG submission 14292) | reverse complement strand
TCCAAAAACGGCCGAGATAGTAAAGGAAGACGTCTAGGTGTTAAAAAATACGGAGATCAATTAGTAATTCCTGGTAATATAATTGTTAGACAGAGGGGAACNAAAATTCATCCTGGTGANAATGTTGGTATGGGCAAAGATCATACGATTTTTTCTGTAGTAAAAGGAAAAGTTAAATTTAAAAAATCAAAATTAAACAGAACGTTTGTTTCTGTAATCCCCAATTAGATCTATAAATAACTCTAGTTATTTGTAATATACCGAAGATGAAATTTTTAGATCAAGCAAAAATTTATATTAAAGCAGGAAATGGTGGTTCTGGCTCAGCTCACTTTAGAAGAGAAAAGTTTGTTGAGTATGGGGGGCCAGATGGTGGAGACGGAGGAGATGGAGGTTCGATCATCGTAGAATCAGACCGTAATTTAAATACTTTAATAGATTTTAGATACGCTCAACATTTTAGAGCAGAGCATGGAAAAGCAGGCAGTAAAAGAAATAAAACAGGTGCTAACGGAAAAGATTTAGTACTTAAGGTTCCAGTCGGCACACAAGTGTATGAAGAAGATAATAATACACTCATCTATGATTTTACTAAAAATAAAGAAAAATATTTAGTAGCTGCTGGAGGTAAACGTGGTTTAGGAAACGTTAGATTTAAAAGCTCAACTAATAGAGCTCCAAAAAAAAAGACAAATGGGAAACTTGGTGAAGAATTTTGGATTTGGTTTCAATTAAAAGTTATTGCTGATATTGGAATTATAGGTAAACCTAATGCAGGTAAATCAAGTTTGTTGGCCGCTTTAACCAAGGCTAAACCAAAAATCGCAAATTATCCGTTTACAACTATCAATCCAAATTTAGGTGTAACTTATTATGACAATAAAGAAGTGACTTTAGCTGACATACCAGGTTTAGTTGAAGGAGCTCACAAAGGCGTAGGGCTAGGAGATAAATTTCTAAGACATATTGAAAGATGTAAAGTTTTATTACATTTAATAGACATATCTGAAACAGATCTTGTTAATTCATATAAAAAGATAAAGTTAGAATTAGCAACTTATGATAAAAATTTAAGTAAAAAAAAAGAAATAATTTTTTTTAATAAATCTGACTTGCTTGAAAATAAAGATATTCTTAAAAAATTGAATGAATTTAAAAAAAAAATTAAATCTAAATATGAAATTATTTCTGTATTCTCAAATAAAGATTTACTTAAAGTAAAAAAACTATTGATTAAAAATGTTAATTGAAGCTTCGAATATAATTGTTCTAAAATTAGGATCCTCTACTGTAGTTGATGGAAGAGGAAAATTTAAAAAAAAATGGGTGACTTCTCTTATTAAAGATATTCAAAAATACGGAAAAAATAAAAAATTTGTAATTGTATCTTCTGGTGCAATTGCTCTAGGTCAAAAATACCTTAAAATAAATAAAAAAAAGATAAAATTGGACATGAGCCAAGCTATTGCTGCTGTTGGCCAAATTCATTTGGCTAGTGAATTTCAGAAATTATTTGAAAAGTATAAAATTAAAACAGGACAAATATTGATTAGTCCTGATGACACAGAACAAAGAAGACGAGCTTTAAATGTGAGGCGAACATTTGATAATCTATTTAAGCTAAATGCAATACCGATAGTTAATGAGAATGATACTACTGCTACGGCTGAAATTAAGTATGGAGATAACGATAGGCTAGCAGCACGAGTGGCTCAAATAATTGGTGCTGATACTTTAATTATTCTTTCAGATGTCGATGGTTTATACGATCTATTTAATAAAAAAAAAATTATTAAAACTGTAAATATAATTGATGAAAAAATTAATTCTTTAATAGATAATAAAAAAAATAATTATGGCTCTGGAGGAATATCAACAAAATTAGATGCAGCTCAAATTTGTATGAATTCTGGATGTCATATGCTTCTTGCTAATGGAAATAAAGATTATCCCATCAAAAATATAATCAAAAATAAAATTTATACTCACTTTACTCCAAAAATTTCAAGCTTAGATGCAAAAAAGAAATGGATTATTGGGTCTTTAAGAGCTTCAGGAAAAGTTTTTATTGATCAAGGAGCTGCACGTGCACTCTATAATGGGAAAAGTTTACTGGCTGCTGGTGTAACGAAAATTAATGGGTCTTTTAACAAAGGAGAAAATGTTCTGATAGTTGATCACAATGAAAAGCATTTGGCTAGAGGTTTAGCTTCCTTTAATTCCAGTGAAATAAATAAGATCAAAGGCAAACAAAGCAAAGAAATAGAAAAAATTTTAGGTTATTTGAGCAAATCTGAAATTATTCATAAAGATGATATGGTAATGTTATAGATGAGCTATTTAGAAAATATCGGAAAAAAATCAAAAAAAGCTTTTGAAGATTTAAAAACTATTAAGCACGAAAAAATTAAAAAAGTTCTAGAAAGTTACAATAAATCTTTATTAATAAATAAACAAAAAATTATAAGGGAAAACAAAAGTGACATTAAAAATGTTAAAAGAAATAATCTAGTAGATAGGCTTATCTTAAATGATAAACGTATAGACGGAATTCGGCACTCCATAAATGAAATAGCTAATTTTAAAAATCCTATAGGTCGAGTCTTAGAATCTTGGAAAAGACCAAATAAGTTAAATATTAAAAAAGTTGCAACTCCTATTGGCGTAATTGGAGTAATCTATGAGAGCCGTCCTAATGTAACAGCTGATGTTGCTGCCTTGTGTCTTAAATCTGGAAATTGTTCAATTCTTAGAGGTGGATCCGAAGCAATAAATTCAAATAAAATTCTAGCAAATCTTTTTAGAGAAGCCTTGCAACAAAATAAAATTAATAAAAATTGTGTTCAATTTATTGAGAATAAAGATAGAAAAATTGTAGATAATTTATTATCAAAAATGAGTAATTATATTGATGTGATCGTTCCTCGCGGAGGAAAAGGATTGATTTCAAAAGTTCAAAAATTTTCTAATGTTCATGTAATTGGCCACCTTGAAGGTTTATGCCACATATTTATCGATAAAAGTGCAAACTTAAGTATGGCTAAAAAAATTATTATTAATGCAAAAATGAGAAGAACAAGTATTTGTGGTGCAGTTGAAACGCTCTTGATTGAGGAAAAGGCACTTAAAACACATGCTAAAGAAATAGTTAATACTCTAATCGAGTCTGGTTGCGAGGTAAGAGTCGATGATAAGATTAATAAATTATTTAAAAATAAGTTAAAATCAGCTAAAGAAAAGGATTGGAAAACTGAATATTTAGATGCAATAATTTCAATTAAAACAGTTAAAAATGTAAGTGACGGTGTTGAACATATTTTAAAATATGGGACAATGCATACAGATAGTATCATTACAAATAATTCAAAAAATGCCGAAATTTTTTTAAACAGTGTTAATAGTTCTATTGCTATGCATAATGTTTCAACTCAATTTGCTGATGGAGGTGAGTTTGGTTTTGGAGGTGAAATTGGCATCTCAACAAATAAATTACCGCCTAGAGGCCCTGTTGGAATAAATCAATTAATGTCTTACAAATATATTGTTTCCGGAAAAGGCATAATAAGACCGTAATTAATGGTGAAATTGTCAAAAAAAACGATTGGTTTATTAGGTGGTAGTTTTGATCCAGTTCACAAAGGGCATTTAGCTATTTCTAAAATTGCATTAAAAAAGATTAAGTTAGACCAAATTTATTGGTTAATTACGAAAAAAAATCCATTTAAAGAAAAAAGTTATTTTTCTTTAGAACATAGAGTTAAGCTGGCAAAAAAAACTACAAAAAATCTTAAAAAAATTCAGGTTTTATATCTAGACAAGATGGTTAAATCTTCAAGATCTATTGATTTAGTTAATTATTTTATAAAAAAAAAGAAAATTAATAATATTTATTTTATTATTGGTTCAGATATTTTAATTGAATTACATAAGTGGAAAAGCTGGAAAAAGTTGATAAAATTAACAAAATTAATTGTTTTTTCTCGTAAAGGATATGATAAGAAGGGAAAGAACTCTATTGTGGTTAAATATTTAAAAAATAAAAATATTACTTTTATAAAAAATAAACCAATTGTTATTTCATCTTCATTAATTAGAAAAAAGTTGATAAAAAAAGCTTAATGGAAATATCTGATATCAAATTTAATATAGAAAAAATTTTAGATGATAACAAAGCTCAAAACATCACTTCTATAGATTTGAAAAAAAAATCATATATTGCGGATTATATGATTATTGCTTCAGGAACTTCATCAAGACATCTGCAATCCCTATCTGAAATTTTAGTTACTGAGTTAAAAAAACTTGGATTAAACGGTTGTCGTATAGAAGGAAGAGATAGNAATGATTGGAAATTAGTCGACGCACATGANGTAATTGTTCATATATTNCACCCTGAAAAAAGAGANTTTTANGATCTAGAGAAAATGTGGTCAGAAGAAATGCCTAAGGAAAAGGCTATGATATGAAAAAAATTATTATCTTATCTNTTATATTTTTTTACTATTTGAATATACCAGTTTTTTCTAAGAATGATTTATATGAAAAAATAGATCTTTTTGGTGAGGTACTTGAAAATATAGAAAAAGATTATGTCGATGAAGTCGATCAAGCAGAGATGATGGACTCTGCCATAAATGGCGTGCTGCAGTCTCTTGATCCATATTCAGCATATATGAGTCCAGAAACATTTAAAGAAATGCAAACTGATACAAGTGGTCAATTTGGTGGATTAGGTATTGAGATAGGTATGGAAGCGGGTGTTGTGAAAGTAATCTCACCTATTGATGATACGCCCGCAGCAAAAGCTGGCATTAAAGCAGGAGATTACATAGTAAAAATTGGTAAAGAGCAAGTGCAAGGAAAATCTTTAATGGATGCAGTTAAATTAATGAGAGGGCCAGTAGGATCTTCTATAGATTTAACTATAAGAAGAAAAAAAGTAAAAAAGCCTCTAGAATTTAAAATCACTAGAAAAATTATTCAAGTGCAGTCAGTCAGCTCTGAGATTATAAGTAAAAATAAAAATTTAGGATATATACGGTTAAAATCATTTAATGAAAACAGTGACAAACAATTTTTAAAATCATTAAAAAAATTTGAAAAAAATACAAAAATTAAAGGTTATGTAATTGATTTAAGGAATAATCCAGGGGGATTGCTAACTAAAGCAATAAATATTACTGATTTTTTCTTAAACGATGGTGAAATAGTTTCTACAAAAGGACGAAATGTTTCAGAAACTAGAAAGTTTTTTGCAAAAAGAGGTGATGAAACAAATGGCAAACCCGTAATAGTTTTAATAAATTATGGTTCTGCATCTGCCTCGGAAATTTTTGCTGGCGCTCTTAAAGATCACAAACGAGCAATAATTTTGGGTGAAAATTCCTATGGAAAAGGTTCTGTTCAATCCATTATTCCACTAAGAAATGGAGGTGGAATAAGATTAACTATTTCTAAGTATTATTTACCTTCAGGTAAATCAATATCAGAGGTGGGCGTGACACCGGATATAGTTGTTGAAGAGGTTGGAGAAAATTTTAAAATTAAATCTGATAAAGATAATCAATTAAATTACGCTATAAAACTTTTTAATTCTTAGAAATGAACGATACAAAACTCCCTATGCGAAGAGGCGTAGGCATAATTCTTTTAAATAATGAAAATCAAGTTTTTGTTGGAAAAAGAAAAGACAATCCAGGAGATAAATGGCAGATGCCACAAGGTGGTGTCGAAGATGGTGAGGATTTTGTTGCAGCCATGAGGAGAGAATTATACGAAGAAACAAATATAAAAAATATTAAAATTTTAAAAGAAATTAAACAAATGTATGAATATGAACTTCCAAAAAATCTTATTGGCATTATATGGAAGGGTAAATTTAGGGGACAAAAACAAAAATGGTTTATAGCTAAATTTATAGGAAATGAAAATGAAATAGATTTAAACAAAGAACAACCAGAATTTATTGAATGGAAATGGATTAATATTGAAATGTTACCAATTGTGGTAGTTGAATTTAAAAAAAATTTATATTTGAATCTACTTAAAGAAATTAAATTAGTTATTGGTTAATTTCTTTTAAAGTACTAATTTTATAAGATGATATGTATTTCTCTTTATCAGAAGAATGATTGTCGCTAAATTTATTTTCTGCCGATTTTAATAATTCTTCGATAGAGTCTTGATTTAATTTTGTTAGATCTCTTGCTGTCGAAGTTAAAATCAGTAGATTGTTATTTGAAAATTCAACTGTTCCTTCTTCTACATAGTATTTTTTTTCTTGGTCTTGAAGGGATATTATACCTGGTCTTAAAAAAGTTATAAGCGGAATGTGATCTTTTAAAATACCCATTTGACCCTCAAACGAGGGGATATTTACTTCATTGGTTTCTGTTTTAAGAATTGTTTCATTTGGTGTTATAATCTCAACTGTGAATTTATCGGACATTATTTACTGTCTTTAGATAATTTTTCTGCTTTTTCTATTGCTTCTTCGATCCCACCAACCATATAGAAGGCTGCTTCTGGTAAATGATCGTATTCACCCTTACATATTGCATCAAACCCTTTAATAGTATCATCTAAGTCAACTAATTTTCCTGGTGACCCAGTAAATACTTCTGCAACAAAGAAGGGTTGAGATAAAAATCTTTGTATTTTTCTAGCTCTTGCCACTGTTAATTTATCTTCTTCAGAAAGTTCATCCATTCCTAAAATAGCTATAATATCTTGTAGAGATTTATAAGCCTGAAGAATTTTTTGAACATCTCTAGCTACCCTATAATGTTCTTCACCAACTACTCTTGGATCTAAAATTCTAGATGTTGAGTCTAAAGGATCTACTGCTGGATAAATTCCAATTTCTGCAATCTGTCTTGATAATACTGTTGTTGCATCTAAGTGTGCAAATGATGTTGCTGGTGCTGGATCTGTTAAGTCATCTGCCGGAACATAAATTGCTTGCACAGATGTAATTGAACCTTTGTCTGTAGATGTAATTCTTTCTTGTAAATTACCCATATCTGTAGCTAAAGTCGGTTGATAACCTACTGCTGATGGTATTCTTCCTAATAAAGCTGAAACTTCTGATCCTGCTTGTGTAAATCTAAATATATTATCTACGAAAAAAAGAACATCTTGTCCTTCCTTATCTCTAAAATATTCTGCCACTGTTAAGCCGGTCAAAGCTACTCTAGCTCTTGCTCCTGGTGGTTCATTCATTTGTCCATAAACAAGAGCGGCTTTTGATCCTTTTCCATCTGGTTTAATAACTCCTGACTCTATCATCTCATGATAAAGGTCATTACCTTCTCTAGTTCTTTCACCAACACCAGCAAATACTGAAAAGCCTCCATGAGCTTTTGCTATATTATTAATCAATTCCATAATTGTAACTGTTTTACCAACACCAGCTCCTCCGAAAAGACCAATTTTTCCTCCTTTTGCATATGGAGCTAATAAATCTACTACTTTTATCCCGGTGACTAATTGTTCTGTTTCTGTTGCTTGGTCTGTAAATTTTGGTGCAGGTCTATGAATAGGCCATTTTTCTTTTGTTTTTACATCTCCTTTTTCATCAATTGGTTCTCCAATTACATTTATAATTCTTCCAAGAGTTTCTGGTCCTACTGGAACACTAATTGGGTTTCCTGTATTTATAACCTCATCACCTCTTTTTAATCCCTCTGTTGCATCCATTGCTATTGTACGAACACTGTTCTCACCCAAATGTTGAGCTACCTCTAAAATTAATTTATTTCCAGAATTGCTTACTTCAAGTGCTGTATATATTTCTGGTAATTCATTTTCAAATTACATCTACAACCGCACCAATAATTTGTGTTATTTTTCCGTTTTTACTCATTATAAACTTTCTGCTCCAGATATAATTTCAATTAATTCTTTAGTTATCGAAGCTTGTCTGCTTCTGTTGTAGTTTATTGTAAGCTTATCAACCAAATCGCCTGCATTTCTTGTGGCGTTATCCATCGCTGTCATTCTTGATCCTTGTTCACTTGCTGCATTTTCTAAGAAAGCCTTAAAAACTTGAGTAGAAATATTTTTGGGTAATAGATCCTCTAAAATTTCATCTTCATCTGGTTCAAATTCATATGATATTGAATTTTTATTTTCCTCTACTGCTAGCTTTTTTTCAGCTGGTATAATCTGTTGGGCTTGAGGTATTTGTGTAATAACATTTTTAAAATTATTATAAAATAAAATACATTTATCAAACTCATTATTATTAAATAAATTTATAATTTCATTACCGATAGTTTCAGCCTCTACAAATGTAATTTTCTTTTTGTCTTTGAAACTAAACTTTTTTATAACATATTTTCCATATTCTCTTTTAATTTGGTCCAAACCTTTTGATCCTACTGTAATTATCTTTAGTTCTTTTCCTTCATTTAATATTTTCTTAAAGTTTGTTTTGGCTAACTTACATATATTTGAGTTAAATCCTCCACATAAACCTCTATCTGCCGTTAACACCAGACATAGATATGTTTTGTCATTTCCATTTCCTACTAATAATTTAGGGGCATTTTGAGGATCATTAATTGAATTAGTAAGATTAAGAATAATATTCTGCATTTTTTGACTGTAAGGCCTTCCTTTTTCAGCGCTCTCTTGTGCTTTTCTCAATTTTGCGGCTGCAACCATTTTCATAGCTTTTGTAATCTTTTGAGTAGATTTCACACTCTTAATTCTTTTTTTTAAATCGTCTAAACTTGGCATTATTTATTTGCTTTCTTATATTCTTCGATCGCTTGAACTAAAAGTTTTTCTGTATTTTCTTCAAGTTTTCCTGAAGATTGAATTGCATCAATAATTTCGGGTTTTTCTGATTTAATCTTTTCTATAATATCATTTTCAAACTTTTTAATTTTCGTTAGTTCCACATCATCAAGAAAACCTTTTACACCAGTAAACACGGATATTACTTGCTCTGAAACTGTCATTGGCGAGTATTGATTTTGTTTTAATAATTCAGTTAATTTTGCCCCACGATTTAGAAGCTGTTGTGTTGAAGCATCTAAATCAGATCCAAATTGTGCAAAAGCTGCCATTTCTCTGTATTGAGCCAATTCTAATTTGATTGAACCAGCAACTTTTTTCATGGCCTTAGTTTGAGCTGCAGATCCTACTCTAGATACTGATAGCCCAACGTTAACAGCTGGTCTGATACCTTGGTTAAATAATTCCGTTTCTAAAAATATTTGACCGTCAGTAATTGAAATAACGTTTGTAGGAATGTATGCAGAAACATCACCTGCTTGGGTTTCGATAATAGGTAATGCTGTTAAAGAACCACCTCCGTTAACATCACTTAATTTAGCTGCTCTCTCTAATAATCTGCTATGTAAATAAAAAACATCACCTGGATATGCTTCTCTGCCTGGCGGTCTTCTAAGTAATAATGACATTTGTCTGTAAGCAACAGCTTGTTTGGATAGGTCATCATATATTATTAATGCATGCATACCATTGTCTCTGAAGTACTCTCCTATAGTGCACCCGGTATAAGGAGCTAAAAATTGTAACGGAGCGGAGTCAGAAGCTGTAGCCGCAACAATTGTAGTATATTTTAGTGCCCCAGCCTCTTCCAATGTTTTTGTTATTTGTGCTACTGTGGAACGTTTTTGTCCTATGGCTACATACACACAATATAATTTTTTCTTTTCATCCGAAGATTCGTTAATTTTTTTTTGATTAATAATTGCATCAATCGCAACAGCGGTTTTACCAGTTTGCCTATCACCAATGATTAATTCCCTTTGCCCTCTTCCAACAGGTATCAAAGTATCTATTGATTTAAGACCTGTTTGCATCGGTTCACTAACTGATTGTCTAGGAATGATACCAGGAGCCTTTACTTCTACTCTTTTTCGTTCTTTAGCAGAAAGAGCTCCTTTGCCGTCAATTGGATTTCCTAATCCGTCTACAACTCTACCTAAAAGTTCTTTTCCTACTGGAACATCAACGATAGCGTTTGTTCTTTTTATAGTATCACCTTCTTTAATTTTTCTATCGTCACCAAAAATTACAACACCTACGTTATCACTTTCTAAATTTAAGGCCATACCTTTTGAACCATCTTCAAATTCAACCATTTCTCCTGCTTGAACATTATCAAGTCCATAGATACGCGCAATACCGTCACCAACTGATAAAACTTTTCCTATTTCAGAAACTTCAGCTTTTTCACCAAAATTTTTAATTTGCTCTTTTAGTAATTTTGTTACTTCTGACGGATTAATTGACATTCTAGTTTTCTAACATTCTTTGTTCATATTTTTTTAATTTATTTTTAATAGAAGTATCAATCATAAAACTGCCTAATTGTAATTTAAGTCCTCCAATTAAACTTTGGTCAACTTTGTAATCAAATTTAATTGTTGAACCCATGGATGACGATAATTCTTTACTAATATCTTCTAATTCATTTGATGACAGTTCTTTAGATGAAATTAATGAAGCTTTAATTTCACCTCTATTTTTTGAACATAATTTTAAAAAAGCGTCAGTAATTTTTTTTACAAAAAACATTCTTCTTTTTTTAATTAATAATAAAAAAAAGTTCTTTAAATTTTTCGTGAAGTCTAATTTTTCAGATAATATATTAAGTACTTTACTTTGGGTTTCGATAACATGAGTCGGATTTTGAATAAAATTTTTAATTTCAGGATTGCTTTCAAAAAGAGATTGGAAGTTTTTTACATCTGCCTCAATTTTTTCTAAATCACTGGACTCTTTGCTGACCTCATAAAGCGCGCGCGCATACCTTTCTGAAGTTTCTGTTGAGAAAGATTTGTTTGTGCTCATTTTTATTTAGTTTGAATATTAGTGAAATTATGAGCGTTTCGTATCACATGAGAATATGTTGATCAAGTTACCAAATGATTAATTAACTAAAATTTACAGGATCGACATCAACCGTAAGTTTAATTTTAGATGATATTTTAAGGGAATTTAGAAGATTTGTTATTTTTTTTTGAATCATAACTCCACTTTTAAACCTTAAAAGTAGTCTAGTTCTGAATTTTTTTTTAATTTTTAATAAAGGAGAGTCCACAGGTCCAAGAACCTCAATATTGTTAATTTTTTTTAATTGTATTTTAATTTCTTTTGCCCCTTTAATGCTTAAATCATGCTGATTGGAGGAAATTATTATTGCTATCAATCTTACAAATGGTGGCAACTTATTTTTTTTTCTAGTGAGTAATTCTTTTTTCAATAATTGCTCTGATTTATTTTTTATTAACTCATTTAACGTTGAATCTTCAGGCGTCAAAGTTTGATAGATTATTAAGGACTCGGAACTAAATCTACCCGCTCTGCCACTAAGTTGATGATATAATTGAATATTTTTTTCAGTAGTTCTTAAATCATATCCCCTTCCTGAAAAATCTGCATCAATTACTACGACACAATTTAGTTTTGGAAAATTAAAACCTTTAGATATCATTTGAGTACCAATTAAAATATCTACTTCATTGTTATTAATTTTGTTAAATAATTCAGCTGTTTGTTGTTTTTTTTTCATATAATCACTAGAAAATATTTCCACTTTATTTTTAGGAAAAATATTTTGCACCTCATCAAATATTTTTTCTACGCCAGGTCCATACATTATAAATTTACAATCACCTTCTTCTTTACATTTATTATTTATTTTTTTTTCCAGAGAGCAGTGGTGACAAATAGCTTTATTTTTTTTTTTATGAAAAGTTAAATACATAGAACAATTTGAACAAACCTGTTTAAATCCACATTTTTGGCAGATTAAATATGGTGCAAATCCTCTTCTATTAATAAAGAATAACACTTGTTCTTTTTTTTTTAAAAAAGTATTTACATGCAAAATAGTTTCATCAGAAATAAACTTATCCTTAACCTTGTTAATGTTTAAATTTATTATTTTTGTTTTAGGCAATGGGTAGTCGTTAAATCTTTTTACTATCTTTACACATCTAAATTTTTTATTTTGAATATTGTTATAAGTTTCTATTGAAGGGATGGAAGTAACTAAATGAATTGGGATTTTTTCAAAAGATGCTCTTGAGATAGCCATATCTCTAGCATTGTAAATCACCCCTTCAACTTGCTTGTAGGAGGCATCGTGCTCCTCATCTACAATGATAAGACCTAACTTTTTAAACGGTAAAAGTAATGCTGATCGAGCACCCACTATCAGTCTTATTTTATTTTCAATTATTCCTTTCCAAATAATCCTCTTATTTTTTGGTGTTATTTTTGAATGCCATATTGCGGGCTCAAAACCAAAAAAATCTTCAAACCTAGATTTGAATTCATTTGTTAAAAAAATTTCTGGCAATAAAACTAGGGCTTGTTTATTTTTATCAATAATTTTTTTTATTCTTTCAAAATAAACAAGTGTTTTACCCGAACCTGTTGTTCCTTGAAGGACTGATACATCAAATTTATTATTTACTAGATTTAGATATTCAAGAGCCTTTTTTTGCTCATTATTAAGTTTATATTTTTTTGTATTTTTTTTATATTTATTTAAGCTTGAATCAATTTTTTTTATATAATTATCTTTGTTTCCAATGGCCATCTTTAATGTTAATCCTGGTGAAACCATATTATAAGTTGAAAACCAATCAATAAAATCAACCAAACTTTTATTTATTGAATATTTTTCAATTTTTTTATTTATATTTTTAATTTTTATATTTTTTAATTCTTTGTTCTCATATTTCCAAACAACGCCTATTTCTTTCCTTTTTCCAAAAGGAACTTCTACTAGGTCGCCTATTTTAAGTAAAAGATTATTGGTATTATACGTGAACGAAAAATTAAATATTTTTGGCAACAAAACTTGTGCTTTCATTAATTAATATTAGATGAATTTTTTTTATTTAAAAATGAATTGGTCGCTTATCAACAGCTAATGCAGCTTCTTTAATAGCCTCTGTATGTGTGGGGTGAGCATGACAAGTTCTGGCTATATCCTCTGCACTTGCTCCAAATTCCATAGCTAATGCCATCTCTGCAATCATATCACCGCAATGTGGTCCAATAATATGAACTCCTAGAACTTTGTCCGTTTTGCTGTCTGCTAATATTTTTACAAATCCATCTGTCTCGTTGTTAACTTTTGCTCTAGAGTTTGCTAAAAACGGAAATTTACCTACTTTATAGGATTGGTTTTCACTTTTTAATTGTTCCTCAGTTTTTCCGACTGTGGCTACTTCTGGAGATGTGTAGACAACTCCAGGAATTACATCATAATTTACATGTCCTGATTGACCGGCTAAAATTTCTGCTACAGCTATTCCTTCATCTTCTGCTTTGTGAGCCAGCATTGGACCTTTTATAACATCTCCAATAGCATAAATATTTTCTATAGAAGTTTGAAGTTTATTGTTTATTTCAATTCTACCTTTGTTATCTAATTTAACACCAATTTTTGATAAATTTAATCCTTCCGTGTAAGGTTTTCTGCCCACAGCAACTAAAACTTTATCTACTTCAATTTTTTCTTCTTTTGAATTTTTTATGTCCGTGTAGCTAATGGTTACAAAGTCTCCTTTACTGTTTACAGTATTAACTTTTGATCCCATTTTAAATTTTATGCCTTGTTTGGTTAATATTTTTTGAAATTCATTTGAAACTTCTCTATCCATTCCAGGTGTTATAAAATCTAAATATTCTATAACTGTTACATCTGAACCTAATCTTGACCATACTGAACCCATCTCCAGCCCTATATATCCACCACCTATTACAGCTAATTTTTTTGGTACTTTGTCAAAAGATAAAGCTCCTGTTGAAGAAACAATATTTTTTTCATCTATTTCTATGCCTGGCAATGAAGCAACTTCTGATCCGGTCGCAATAACAATATTCTTTGCCTTGATGTTAGACCTGCTGTTATTACTGCCATAAACAACTACATCATTTTTTGAAAAAACAACTCCTTTTCCTTTTATATATGTGACTTTGTTTTTTTTAAATAAAAATTCAACACCTTTTGTTAGCACTTGAATTGATTTATTTTTATTTGACATCATTTTTTCTATATTTAATTTAATTCCAGCAATTTCTATTCCTTGTTGGTTAAAATCTTTTTTTGCTTTGTGATAATTTTCAGATAAATTCAACAAGCTTTTTGAAGGTATGCAGCCAACATTAAGACATGTCCCTCCTAGCGCGCCTCTAGATTCAACGCAAGCTGTTTTTAAGCCTAATTGAGCAGCTCTGATTGCGCATACATATCCGCCTGGTCCGCCGCCAATTACAACTAAATCAAAATTATCTTCCATGATTAAATATTAAGAAAAAGTCTCTGTGGTTGTTCTAATGACTCTTTTACAATTTTTAAAAAAGAAACTGCTTCCTTTCCGTCAATTATTCGATGATCATAAGATAAAGCTAAATACATTACTGGTCGTATTTCAACTTTTCCATCTACAACAATTGGTCTTTGTATAATATTGTGCATACCTAAAACTGCGGATTGAGGAGGATTTAATATTGGTGTTGATAACATTGATCCATAAATTCCTCCATTGGTAATTGTAAAGGTTCCTCCTTGCAGATCTTCAATTGTAATTTTACCGTCTTTTGCTTTTTGTCCAAGGTTT
>JGI20160J14292_10002506_pt1 | contig 14663 bp, 10 predicted proteins | sample COG_10_FD_14292 | JGI IMG/M metagenome (IMG submission 14292) | reverse complement strand
GACAACGTGTCTATCGAGGTGACCTTGATTGCGCCAATCGCGATGGAAGAAGGCTTGCGCTTCGCTATTCGCGAAGGTGGTCGTACAGTCGGTGCGGGTGTGGTCGCTAAGATCACGGCTTAATCACTGTTTATTGTTACGTAGGGGCATAGCTCAATTGGCAGAGCGTCGGTCTCCAAAACCGAAGGTTGGGGGTTCGATTCCCTCTGCCCCTGCCACGATTTTTGAGGTTTGGCATATCGTTTAGACACGATGTGTTGGGTCCCAAAGAAAGTGGTTTTTAAAGCCCGCCGAAGTCGAAAGACCTCTGGTGGGCTTGCCCGTCTTATGGCGGGCGATCAGAAATTGGTATTGAGATCGTTTATTTATGGCTACATCTGACATCGAAACGGTAGGCGCTGCCGCTAACACCGCCAAGCTAGTGGCGGCTGTCGGCTTGGCATTGGCTGGCTTCGTCGCGTACTTCATGCTGTCGGCCCGGGGTTCTACGGTGCAGTGGAGCAGTTTGCTCGCTGGCGTGGTGTTGGGAGTCGTTGTGTTTTTGTCTTCGTACACCGGGCGCAACTTCTTGGCCTTTGTACGTGATGCGAAGCGTGAAGTGGAAAAGGTGGTGTGGCCGACACGCCGCGAGTCCATGCAAATGACGCTGTACGTCTTTGCCTTCGTATTCGTGATGGCCTTGTTTTTGTGGTTGACGGATAAAACCCTAGAGTGGTTCTTGTACGACTTGATTTTGGGTTGGAGAAATTAATGACAGAAGCATCCGAAACCGTTCAGTCTTTAACGCCTGCTGATGGCATGCGTTGGTATGTTGTGCACGCCTATTCTGGTATGGAAAAGGCCGTAGAGCGCAACATCATGGAGCGTGTCGGTAACGCAGGCATGGAGGCCAAATTTGGCCGCACCTTGGTGCCCACTGAAGAGGTGGTTGAGCTGAAAAACGGCCAACGTCGTACGACAGAGCGCAAGTTTTTCCCCGGCTACGTGCTGGTCGAAATGACCATGGACGACGAGACGTGGCACTTGGTCAAAAACACCAACAAAGTCACTGGCTTTGTGGGTGGCGCCAAAAACCGGCCTGCACCGATTTCTGAAGCGGATGTCCAGAAAATCATGGGCCAGATGCAAGAGGGGACAGACAAGCCGCGCCATAAGGTCGAGTTTGTGACCGGTGAGTACGTGCGTGTCAAGGAAGGTCCATTTGCTGATTTCAACGGCACCGTTGAAGAAGTGAACTACGAGAAAAGCAAGATGCGTGTTGCGGTCACCATTTTTGGTCGATCAACACCCGTCGAATTGGAATTTAGCCAGGTCGAAAAAGGCTAATTAGTTTTTGCCGCGCAAGCCGATAGGCGTGCGCGGTTTTGACGTTTCTGACCCGCGTCAAATGAAAAATCAGGGTCTTAGTTGACGAGGAGATGGTGCTAGACACCATCGTTTGAACTCGAAGGAGTGAAAGTATGGCGAAGAAAATCGTCGGCTTTATCAAGCTGCAAGTGCCAGCTGGTAAGGCTAACCCAAGCCCACCAATCGGCCCCGCATTGGGTCAACGCGGTTTGAACATCATGGAGTTCTGTAAGGCGTTTAACGCCCAGACTCAAGGTGTTGAACCCGGGTTGCCATTGCCAGTCGTGATTACTGCGTTTGCAGATAAGAGTTTCACATTTGTCATCAAGACGCCGCCTGCGGCCGTATTGATCATGAAGGCGTTGAAGTTGACCAAAGGCTCATCGGTTCCCAACAAGACCAAGGTCGGCAAGATCACACGTGCTCAGTTGGAAGAAATCGCCAACACCAAAATGAAGGATTTGAACGCTGCGAGCCTTGACGCCGCCGTTTCAATCATTGCAGGCACCGCACGCTCTATGGGCGTTACTGTGGAAGGCGCATAACATGGCTAAGTTGACTAAAAAACAAAAAGCCCAAGAAGGCAAAGTGGACAGCAACAAGCTGTACCCCATCGTTGATGCCTTGGCGTTGGTGAAAGAGTTCGCAACCGCTAAGTTTGACGAGTCTATCGATGTTGCTGTCCAGTTGGGCGTTGACGCGAAGAAGTCTGACCAAGTGGTTCGTGGGGCCGTTGTGTTGCCACACGGTACCGGTAAGACCACCCGTGTTGCGGTGTTCGCTCAGGGAGCCAAGGCGGAAGAAGCCAAGGCCGCCGGTGCAGATATTGTCGGCATGGACGATTTGGCTGCTGAAGTCAAAGCGGGCAAAATTAACTTTGACGTTGTCATCGCCTCACCAGATGCCATGCGCGTGGTGGGTACCTTGGGTCAAGTGTTGGGCCCACGTGGGTTGATGCCTAACCCCAAGGTTGGCACCGTGACGGCTGACGTGGCCACGGCGGTTAAAAACGCCAAAGCCGGTCAAGTTCAGTTCCGCGTTGACAAGGCCGGTATTGTTCACTCAACCATTGGCCGCCGCTCATTCGAAGCAGATGCACTCAAGAACAACTTGGCTGCATTGGTCGACGCTTTGGTGAAATCTAAGCCAGCAACCAGCAAGGGTCTGTACCTGCGCAAGGTCGCCGTGTCATCTACCTTGGGCGTTGGCGTTCGCGTTGACACCCAGTCCATCGCAGCCTAATAGGAATCGCGATAAAGAATTGAAAGGCACCTCGGTGCTTTTCATGTGGTGGGTCTTGGGGCGTATTCATTTACCCCTGGGGGCCATCCAAGACCGTTGGCGCCGCGTTTGATTCGTCAAACAACGCTTAATTGATTGCCAACGCAGATGGCGGTCCCGCTGCAGATGGACAGCCGCTCGCAAGGGCGGTTCCTGAAACAGATGATCGCTGCAATGAGGCGCAAGAGGTGGGTTGAACCGCCGCTTGCATTTTGAAGGAGTTGACCTTGAGTCTAAACCGCAGTGAGAAACAAGCCGTCATTGAAGACGTGACAGCACTCGCAGCTAAAGCTCAAACGCTTGTGTTGGCGGAATACCGCGGCATTACGGTGGCGGCAATGACGGATTTGCGTGTAAAAGCCCGTGCAGCTGGCGTGACGATTAGCGTGTTGAAAAACACGTTGGCTCGTCGTGCTGTTGCAGGGAGCGCATTCGAAGTTGCTGGCGACCAAATGACCGGTCCGCTGATCTATGGCTTCTCAGAAGACGCCGTGGCCGCCGCTAAGGTGATGGCCGAGTTCTCGAAAATCAACGACAAGTTGGTTCTCCGCTCAGGTGTTTATGCTGGTAAGTCATTAGATGTCGACGGCGTTAAGCAATTGGCAAGCATTCCCTCTAAAGAGGTTTTGTTGGCACAGTTGTTGGGCTTGATGCAATCCCCCGTCAGCCGTACCGCTCGCGTACTGGCTGCATTGGCAGAGAAAAAAGGCGAGACCGCTGCTGCGTAAGCCTCCGGCTTATGAAGTGACATTCTTGTCGTAACGTTTTAGGAAAAATTGAAAATGGCATTTGATAAAGACGCATTTTTGACCGAATTGGATAGCATGACGGTTATGGATCTCAACGATTTGGTGAAAGCCATCGAAGAGAAATTTGGCGTGAGCGCTGCAGCGATGGCTGCACCTGCTGGCGGCGGCGCTGCTGGCGGCGCTGCTGCTGCTGAAGAGAAGACTGACTTTGATGTCATCTTGTTGGAAGCCGGCGCGAACAAGGTTTCTGTTATCAAGGCCGTCCGTGAACTCACGGGCTTGGGCTTGAAAGAAGCGAAAGACGTGGTTGATGGCGCACCTAAGGCCGTCAAAGAAGGCGTGAACAAAGAAGAAGCCGATGCAGCTATGAAAAAGCTGGAAGAGGCGGGCGCTAAGGCCGAGCTTAAGTAATGACGTTATTCGTGGGTTTGGCTTGCCAGACCCGCGAATGGCTACTTACGTAGGCTGGTGCGCGCGCCAGCCTTTTGCACTTTATTCCAGTCAGTGGAATGCACCTAAAAGTAGATATAAAGCGTCTACTTCTAAGTGTCTTCTAAAGCCCGACGTTAGAAGACGGCTTGGTACGGACCGCGTGCAATGCGTGGTTGTCAGCCAAGGTTGGTAGTGGCCAACCGCCGAGTCCGCCCGTAACACATTGTCGTGTTGCAGGTGTCCATTGTTCTGTCGAACTGTCCCGGAGAACCCATGGCCTATTCATATACCGAACGCAAACGCATTCGAAAGAGTTTTGGCAGCCGTGAAAACGTGCTGGAAATTCCTTACCTGCTACAAATGCAAAAAGATGCGTACACCGCGTTTTTGCAAGCAGGTGCCGCCCCCAAGAAACGTGCAAACGAAGGCCTACAAGCCGCGTTCTTGTCCGCTTTCCCAATCGTCTCTCACAATGGTTTTGTAGAGATGAAGTACCTTGAGTACAACCTGGCCAAACCCGCATTTGATGTGCGCGAATGCCAGACACGTGGCCTCACCTTTTCCTCAGCTGTGCGTGCGCGCGTGCAACTGATTATTTACGACCGTGATTCCAGCACCAGCCAATCCAAGGTGGTCAAGGAAGTGAAAGAGCAAGAAGTCTACATGGGCGAAGTGCCCCTGATGACAGACAAAGGCTCATTCATCATCAACGGTACCGAGCGTGTGATTGTGTCGCAGTTGCACCGTTCACCTGGCGTGTTCTTCGAGCACGACAAGGGCAAGACCCACAGCTCAGGCAAGTTGCTGTTCTCAGCACGCATCATTCCCTACCGTGGTTCATGGTTGGACTTTGAGTTTGACCCCAAAGATTTCTTGTACTTCCGTGTTGACCGTCGTCGCAAGATGCCCGTCACGATTTTGCTCAAAGCGATTGGCTTGACGCCAGAAGCGATTTTGGCGAACTTCTACGTGAACGACCAGTTCCGTCTGATGGACAGCGGTGCGCAAATGGAATTTGTCGCCGAGCGTTTGCGCGGCGAGGTCGCACGTTTCGACATCACCGACAAGTCGGGCAAGGTCGTGGTGGCCAAGGACAAGCGCATCACGGCACGCCATACGCGTGACATGGAGCAGTCTGCGACCACGCACATTAGCGTGCCCGAAGAGTTCTTGTTGGGTCGCGTGATCGCAACCAATGTTGTGGAGCCCGATACAGGCGAAATCATCGCCAAGGCCAACGACGAGTTGACGGAGGCCTTGCTCAAGACCTTGCGCGCCGCAGGCATTCAAGATCTGTCGTGCATCTACACCAACGACTTGGACCAAGGTAACTACATTTCGCAAACCCTGCGTACCGATGACACCGCGGACGAGTTCCAAGCGCGCGTCGCCATCTACCGCATGATGCGCCCTGGTGAGCCACCAACCGAAGACTCCGTGCAGGCCTTGTTCCAGCGCCTGTTCTACAACGCTGACACCTATGACTTGTCACGGGTTGGCCGCATGAAGTTCAACGCCCGCGTTGGTCGTGAAGAGCTGACTGGCGAGATGGTGTTGAGCAACGAAGACATTTTGGCGGTCGCCAAGATCTTGGTTGACCTGCGTAACGGTCGTGGTGAGGTTGACGACATTGACCACTTGGGTAACCGCCGTGTTCGCTGTGTCGGCGAGCTGGCTGAGAACCAATACCGCACCGGCTTGGCACGTATCGAAAAGGCTGTGAAAGAGCGCCTGGGTCAAGCCGAGCAAGACCCCTTGATGCCGCATGACCTGATTAACTCCAAGCCCATTTCTGCGGCCCTGAAAGAGTTCTTCGGCGCATCACAGTTGTCGCAGTTTATGGACCAGACCAACCCCTTGTCTGAGATCACGCACAAGCGTCGTGTCTCTGCCTTGGGCCCAGGCGGTTTGACTCGTGAGCGTGCTGGCTTTGAGGTCCGCGACGTGCACGTGACCCACTACGGTCGTGTCTGTCCTATTGAGACACCCGAAGGTCCAAACATTGGTTTGATTAACTCTCTGGCTTTGTACGCCCGATTGAATGAGTACGGCTTCATTGAAACGCCTTACCGCCGGGTAACCGATGCCTTGGTGACGAATCAGATCGACTATCTGTCAGCCATCGAAGAGGGCAAGTACGTCATTGCGCAGGCCAACGCGCCACTCAATGACAAGGGTGTTCTCGAGGGTGACCTGATCTCTGCACGTGAAAAAGGCGAATCCGTTTTGGTCGGTGCCGAGCGCATCGAGTACATGGATGTGTCGCCTGCGCAGATCGTATCGGTTGCCGCCTCACTGGTGCCGTTCCTGGAGCACGACGATGCCAACCGCGCCTTGATGGGTGCGAACATGCAGCGTCAAGCCGTACCGGTCTTACGTCCTGAAAAGGCCGTGGTCGGAACGGGCATTGAGCGTGTGGCAGCGGTGGACTCCGGTACCGTCGTGACGGCGAATCGGGGTGGTGTGGTTGACTATGTCGACGCCACCCGTGTAGTGGTCCGCGTAAATGATGCGGAGGCAGCGGCCGGCGAAGTCGGTGTGGACATTTACAGCCTGATCAAGTACCAGCGTTCCAACCAAAACACCAACATTCACCAGCGTCCCATCGTGGCGTGCGGTGATGTGATTGCCAAAGGCGATGTCATTGCCGATGGTGCGTCCACCGATTTGGGCGAATTGGCGTTGGGCCAAAACATGTTGGTCGCGTTCATGCCTTGGAACGGTTACAACTTCGAAGACTCCATCCTCATCTCTGAGCGCGTGGTGTCTGAAGACCGCTTCACCTCCATACACATCGAAGAGTTGGTGGTGATGGCGCGTGACACCAAGTTGGGTGCGGAAGAGATCACACGTGACATCCCGAACCTCTCCGAAACCCAGCTCAATCGTTTGGACGACTCCGGCATTATTTATGTCGGTGCAGAGGTTCAGCCGGGCGATACCTTGGTGGGCAAGGTCACGCCCAAAGGCGAGACCACCTTGACGCCTGAAGAGAAGCTGCTGCGNGCCATTTTTGGTGAGAAGGCTTCTGACGTNAAGGACACCTCGCTGCGCGTGAGCCAAGGCTCGCANGGCACGGTCATTGACGTGCAGGTGTTCACCCGAGAAGGCATTACCCGCGACAAGCGTGCGCAACAAATTATTGACGACGAACTCAAGCGCTTCCGTTTGGATTTGAACGATCAATTGCGTATTGTGGAAGGTGATGCCTTTGCGCGTATTGAGAAGATGTTGATTGGTAAGACAGCCAACGGCGGTCCACAGAAGCTCGCCAAAGGCTCGACTATTGAGAAAGCCTACTTGACTGAGCTCGACAAGCATCATTGGTTTGACATCCGTCCCGCCGATGACGATGTGGCGTCACAGCTGGAGTCCATCAAGAACGCGTTGACACAAACCCGTCACAGCTTTGACTTAGCCTTCGAAGAGAAGCGCAAGAAGTTAACGCAAGGCGACGAGTTGCAAGCCGGTGTGCTGAAGATGGTCAAGGTCTACATTGCCGTCAAGCGTCGCTTGCAGCCAGGTGACAAGATGGCCGGTCGTCACGGTAACAAAGGTGTGGTCTCTAAGATCGTGCCGGTTGAGGACATGCCTTACATGGCCGACGGTACGCCGTGCGACATTGTCTTGAACCCATTGGGTGTGCCGTCACGTATGAACGTAGGCCAGGTGTTGGAAGTGCACTTGGGTTGGGCCGCTAAGGGCCTAGGCCAGCGCATTGGCAACATGTTGCAAGATGGTGCGCGTGCTACTGAGGTGCGTGGATTCTTGGACCAGGTTTACAACGCGACCGGTCGCAAGACCGACCTTAAGGCGATGGGTGACAAAGACGTGATGGCGATGGCAGACAACCTGCAACTCGGTGTGCCGTTCGCGACGCCTGTGTTTGACGGTGCGTCAGAAGTCGAGATTCAGGCCATGCTGCAATTGGCATACCCTGAAGAGATCGCACAAGCCAAGGGCTTGACGCCAACCCGCACCCAAGCGCAGCTGTATGACGGCCGCACTGGTGATGCGTTTGAGCGCAAGACCACCGTCGGCTACATGCACGTGTTGAAGTTGCACCACTTGGTTGATGACAAGATGCACGCACGCTCAACGGGCCCGTACAGCTTGGTCACACAACAGCCACTGGGCGGTAAAGCCCAGTTTGGTGGTCAGCGCTTCGGTGAGATGGAAGTGTGGGCTTTGGAAGCCTACGGTGCCTCTTACACCTTGCAGGAAATGCTCACCGTCAAATCAGACGACGTGCAGGGCCGTACCAAGGTTTACGAGAGCATTGTCAAAGGCGAACACGCGATCGAGGCGGGCATGCCCGAGTCGTTCAACGTGTTGGTCAAAGAAATCCGTTCATTGGGTATCGACATTGAGTTGGAGCGCTCTTGATGATCTGAGAGTTGGTAGGCGCGTCGCGCCTACCCTTTTTATTCATCAAGTCTGACATTTAAGGATTGAAAACATGAAATCGTTACTCGACCTGTTCAAGCAGTTCACACCTGACGAGCACTTTGACGCCATCAAAATTGGTTTGGCGTCGCCAGAAAAAATCCGTTCATGGTCTTTCGGCGAAGTTAAAAAGCCTGAGACCATCAACTACCGCACTTTCAAGCCTGAGCGCGACGGTTTGTTTTGCGCCAAGATTTTTGGCCCTATCAAAGACTACGAGTGCCTGTGCGGTAAGTACAAGCGTCTAAAGCACCGCGGCGTTATTTGCGAGAAGTGCGGCGTTGAAGTCACCCAAACAAAGGTGCGTCGCGAGCGCATGGGTCACATTGACTTGTCTGCACCGTGTGCCCACATTTGGTTTCTGAAGTCTTTGCCCAGCCGTTTGGGCATGGTCTTGGACATGACCCTGCGTGACATCGAACGCGTGCTGTACTTTGAGGCGTATGTGGTGGTTGACCCCGGCATGACCCCGCTGAAAAAGTTCGGCATCATGACCGAAGACGACTTTGACGCCAAGCGCGTGGAGTTTGGCGACGAGTTCGTCGCCAAAATGGGCGCTGAAGGCATCAAGGACTTGTTGGAAAGCATTGAGCTCGATAGCGAGATTGAGAAGCTGCGCAACGACCTGACTGGTTCAGAGCTCAAGATCAAGAAAAACGCCAAGCGTTTGAAGGTGTTGGAAGCGTTCAAGAAGTCAGGCATCAAGCCAGGGTGGATGATTCTGGACGTGTTGCCCGTGTTGCCACCTGATTTGCGCCCGTTGGTGCCATTGGATGGCGGTCGTTTTGCGACCTCTGACCTGAACGACTTGTACCGTCGCGTGATTAACCGCAACAGCCGCTTGCGCCGTTTGCTCGAGTTGAACGCACCTGAAATCATTGCGCGTAACGAAAAGCGCATGTTGCAAGAGTCTGTTGACAGCTTGCTGGATAACGGTCGTCGCGGCAAGGCCATGACGGGCGCCAATAAGCGTGCCTGAAGTCACTGGCTGACATGATCAAAGGTAAGAGCGGTCGCTTCCGCCAGAACTTGCTGGGTAAGCGCGTGGACTACTCTGGTCGTTCCGTTATTACCGTGGGCCCAACGCTCAAGCTGCACCAGTGTGGTTTGCCAAAGGCCATGGCGTTGGAGCTATTCAAGCCCTTCATCTTCAGCCGCTTGGAAGCGATGAATATCGCGACCACCATCAAGGCTGCCAAGAAAGAAGTGGAAGCCGGAACGCCGGTGGTGTGGGACATTTTGGAAGAGGTCATCAAAGAGCATCCCGTGCTCTTGAACCGTGCGCCAACGCTGCACCGCTTGGGTATTCAAGCGTTTGAGCCCATCTTGATTGAAGGCAAGGCGATTCAGCTACACCCCTTGGTCTGTGCTGCGTTTAACGCCGACTTTGACGGCGACCAAATGGCGGTTCACGTCCCCTTGTCTGTGGAAGCGCAGATGGAAGCCCGCACCTTGATGCTGGCGTCCAACAACGTGCTGTTCCCAGCCAACGGCGAACCATCGATCGTGCCATCGCAAGACGTGGTTTTGGGCTTGTATCACGCCACCCGCGAGCGTATCAACGGCAAAGGCGAAGGCTTGTTCTTCACCGATGTTGCTGAAGTCACGCGCGCACTCGATGCGGGTGAGGTCGAACTAACTGCGAAGATCTCAGTTCGTTTGCCTGTGTACACAAAAAATGCCGAGACGGGCGAATTTGACGTTTCTTACGCCCTGACCAGTACCACGGTCGGCCGTGCGCAATTGTCGGAAATTTTGCCCAAAGGCTTGCCGTTCGAGAACCTAAACCGCGCGCTGAAGAAGAAAGAAATTTCACGCCTCATCAACGCCTCATTCCGCAAGTGCGGTTTGAAAGAGACCGTTGTTTTCGCAGACAAGCTGTTGCAAAACGGCTTCCGTTTGGCAACGAAAGCGGGTATCTCAATTGCGATTGACGACATGTTGGTGCCACCAGAAAAGGCCGGCATTATTCAACGCGCTGAGACCGAGGTGAAAGAGATCGGTAAGCAGTACGCCTCCGGTCTGGTGACAGCGGGCGAGCGTTACAACAAGGTGGTTGATATTTGGGGCAAAGCCGGTGACGAAGTGTCTAAGGTGATGATGGCCCAATTGGCAAAAGAGAAAACGGTTGACCGTGATGGCAATACCGTTGATCAAGAGTCATTCAACTCCATTTACATGATGGCTGATTCCGGCGCGCGTGGCTCTGCTGCGCAGATTCGTCAGTTGGCAGGTATGCGCGGTTTGATGGCCAAGCCTGATGGCTCCATTATTGAGACCCCTATCACGGCGAACTTCCGTGAAGGTCTGAACGTGTTGCAGTACTTCATCTCGACACACGGTGCGCGTAAAGGTCTGGCCGATACCGCCTTGAAGACAGCGAACTCTGGCTACTTGACACGTCGTTTGGTCGACGTGACGCAAGACTTGGTGATTACAGAGCTGGACTGCGGTACCAACGACGGCTCAACGATGCGCGCCATTGTTGAGGGTGGTGAAGTCATCGAATCATTGCGTGACCGTGTATTGGGTCGTACCTTGGTTGATGATGCGGTTAACCCAGAAAACCAGATGGTGCTGGCCAAAGCCGGCGACCTGTTGGACGAAGACCAACTGGACATACTCGAGGCCGCTGGCGTCGACGAAGTCAAGGTGCGTACCGCGCTGAACTGCGCTACCCGCTTTGGCTTGTGTGCCAAGTGTTACGGTCGCGACTTGGGACGCGGTGGTTTGATCAACAACGGTGAAGCCGTTGGTGTGATTGCCGCTCAGTCTATCGGTGAGCCCGGGACTCAGTTGACCATGCGTACCTTCCACATTGGTGGTGCGGCGTCACGTGCGGCCGTTGCGTCTAGCGTGGATGCCAAGTCCGGTGGTTCCATCGGCTTTAACAGCACCATGCGTTATGTGACCAACACCAAAGGTGACCTGGTTGTGATTGCCCGCTCAGGCGAGATCGTCATTACCGACGAACACGGCCGTGAGCGCGAGCGTCACAAGGTGCCTTACGGTGCGGTCTTGTCGGTGAAAGCCGACCAGGTCGTGAAGTCTGGTGCTGTATTGGCGAATTGGGATCCGCTGACCCGCCCCATCATTACCGAATTTGCGGGTACCGCTCGATTCGAAGGTGTGGAAGAGGGCTTGACGGTTGCCAAGCAGGTCGACGACGTGACCGGTTTGTCTTCACTCGTGGTGATTGACCCTAAGCGTCGCGGCTCTACCAAGTCCGTGCGTCCCGTGGTGAAGTTGCTCGACGCCAATGGCGAAGAAGTGAAGATTCCAGGTACAGACCACGCCGTGGCGGTTGGCTTCCAGATTGGCGCCTTGATTCAGGTGCGTGATGGCCAAGAAGTTGGCTCTGGTGAGGTCTTGGCACGCGTGCCAGTCGAGGGTCAGAAGACCCGCGATATTACGGGTGGTTTGCCACGGGTTGCCGAGTTGTTCGAGGCGCGTACGCCTAAGGACAAAGGTACCTTGGCCGAGTTGACCGGTACGGTCTCCTTCGGTAAAGAAACCAAAGGCAAGATTCGCTTGCAGATCACTGATCCAGACGGCAACGTGTGGGAAGACTTGGTGCCCAAAGAGAAGAACATCGTGGTGCACGAGGGCCAGGTGGTCAACAAAGGTGAAACCGTGGTGGACGGCCCAGCCGATCCACAAGACATCTTGCGCCTCTTGGGCATAGAAGAACTCTCTCGTTACATCGTCGACGAAGTGCAGGACGTTTACCGTCTGCAGGGTGTGAAGATCAACGACAAGCACATTGAAGTGATTGTTCGTCAGATGTTACGCCGTGTCGTTGTCGAGAATACGGGTGACTCCAACTACATTGGTGGCGAGCAGGTGGAGCGTTCAGAGATCTACAACACCAACGACGCCTTGCGCGCCGAAGGTAAGATTCCTGCGACGTTTAGCAACATCTTGTTGGGTATTACCAAAGCATCTTTGTCGACCGACAGCTTCATTTCTGCCGCGTCTTTCCAAGAGACCACGCGTGTGTTGACCGAGGCTGCCATCATGGGCAAGCGCGACGAACTCCGCGGTCTGAAGGAAAACGTGATTGTGGGCCGCCTGATTCCTGCGGGAACCGGTTTGGCGTTCCACGATGCACGCAGAGCCAAGGAGCTGCTCGAAGCCGAAGAGCGCCGCATGATTGCCGAGTCGGATACCCAAGATGGGGATGACGATGCAGACGTTTCTGCGGAAGCTGCTGATGGCGCTGATGGGGCCGCGGCTGACAACGTAGCGGAGTAAGCCAGATCAACGTTAGGGGTGCCGTACGCGCGCACCTAGCGTGATCCATACCCCAGTCGCTTCACGGTGGCTGGGGTATTTTTTTTAGAATGACATGACGCCAACGCCACTATCAGAACAGTTCCCATGGGTCGCGCAGACCATACAGGCCGTGGGCAACGGGCGCAACACCGATGCGGTATTGGCTAAAACGCCGAGCGCCTTGCGTGGGGGCGTGCAGGCGTTGGCCTTTCATGTCTTGCGTCAGTGGGCATGGGCACACGCCGTCGTGCCGCGCTTGGCTAGTAAAAAACCAGATGCCGAGCTCAAGGTCTGGTTGGTCTGCGGCGTTGCGCTGCTGCGCGAGCCGCGTCGTTATGACCCGCACACTGTCGTTGATCAGGTGGTGCAGGCGTGCAAACAAAACCACCGCCTCAAGGCCAAAGCACCCTTTGTTAACGCGTGCCTACGCCGACTTGTCCGTGAGTATGACGCACTAGACCAAGCGGTGTGCAATGAGCCAGAGGTACGTTTTAATCACCCCACTTGGTGGATTGAAAAGCTGCAGGCGCAATACCCCGACCACTGGGAAGAGGCACTGCAGTGCAACCAAACGGCCGCGCCCATGGTGTTGCGCGTTAATCCGGCGCACCACAGCGCCCAAAGCTACCAAGCGCTGTTGCTGAGCGAAACGGCGGTACAGAGTGTGACCGTAGGGCCCCACGGTCTGCTGCTTGCCAAGCCACTGCCAGTCACGCAGTTACCCGGTTTTGGCGCCGGTCATGTGTCGGTGCAGGATGCATCTCCGCAACTGGCTGCGGCCTTGGTGTGGCAGAGCCCTCTCCTGCGCGAGAAGGTGGCTGCCAGCGCCCCCGTGGCGTTGCTAGACGCGTGTGCGGCGCCCGGGGGCAAGACGGCGCACTTGCTTGAGATGGGACAACGCATCAAGGCCGATCAACGGGTCACCGCGTTGGAACTAAGTCCCAAGCGGGCGGTGCGCATAACGGACACCCTGACCCGACTGAACCTCGCCGCCTTTGCCGATGTGGTCGTGGCGGACGGTAAGCACACCGCCGGCTGGTGGGCAGGCAAGCCCTTTGACGCCATTTTGTTAGATGCACCTTGCACCGCGTCGGGTATTGTGCGTCGTCACCCCGACGTGCCATGGTTGCGGCGCGCAGCGGACGTAGCGCAACTGGCTCAAGACCAACAGCAGCTGCTGTCGGCCCTGTGGCCCTTATTGGCTCCGGGTGGCCGCTTGGTTTACTGCACCTGCTCAAGCTTTAAGGAGGAGGGGGTGTGGCAGATTGACGCCTTTTTGACCGCACAGCCCGATGCAATGACTGCCAGCGACCTCGTGGCACCGGGGCACATCCTGCCCGGCAACGTCTCAGGGAATCCAAACCTGTTGCCCGATTTAGGGGAGAATGCGTTTATGGCATTCGATGGTTTTTTCTATGCAGTTTTGGATAAGCGCGCCGCGTCCTGATCCGAAAACCGCGCCGCGTGTTGTGCACCCGCTGCGACACGGTGCGTGGCTGTCCAGCGTGCGTGCTTCTCTCAACCTGTCTGCTATGTCGGCGTGGACGCTGACGGGGGTCTTGGCCCTCACCTTCGCCTTGGTCCATTTGACTGCGCATGCAGCCGATACTAGCGAGGGCAGTACTGCCGTAAAGTCGCCTGTCTTCGGTCTGGTCTGGGATGCCGACACACTCCATGCGACGGTACAAACCCATTGGCAGCCGACCCCCGCGATACAAATGGCTTTGGAGCGGGGCGTGCCCTTGGTCTTCGAGTTGCGAGCCACCGTGAAGCAAGTGCGCTGGTACTGGTTTGATAAAACGGTGGCGGAGGTGTTTCGCCGCACGCGCGTGAGCTATCTTCCGCTAACCGGAAATTGGCGCGTGGGGTTAACGACGGACGACGATGAAAAGTCCCCCATTGATACCTATGCCTTGCAACAGTCGGTCACCTCGTTGAGCCAAGCGATTGCCTTGGCCACTGGCGTGACGCGTTGGCCGCTTGCCCAGCGTAGCGATTTATCGCCAGAGTCACCAACCGTTGCCACGGTGGACTTCCGATTAGACCGTGCCTCATTGCCGCGCCCATTTCAGATCGGTATCACCGAAGACACAGACTGGAGTAGCACGGTGGTTCTCACCACACCAGTCCCTT
>JGI20160J14292_10002495_pt1 | contig 14691 bp, 17 predicted proteins | sample COG_10_FD_14292 | JGI IMG/M metagenome (IMG submission 14292) | reverse complement strand
ATAACATCTCAAATCTCCTCCAAACCGCATAATCGAAATAACTTGGTGTATATTTTAATTTATCATTTGGGAAATTATCTAAATATTGTTTTAATAATAAATTAACATTAAAAAGTAAACCAACGGAAAATAAGTAAATTAATACAGATAACATTTTCATCGTAATTTTAGAGTTATTTTTAAAATTTCTTGAAAAACCATAAACACCAATGCCTAAAGACAGTGTAATAATTGAATTTCTTACAGTTGACATATACGAACCTAAAAATGTTTGAGGTTTATAATGGAATTCCATATATATATATATTTAATTAAAATATATATTTATTAATCCGATTTCGGTCCGCATTTAGTTCCTGCTTTACCCTTATTAATTTTACAAGAGCAATCTCTGAAACGCAATCTCTGTGCTAAAGGTACACCGACACTCGATGGTAACCCGGCTTTCATATTTCCACCGCATCCGGTAGCGGCTAAGGCTCTTTGTTTTCTAGCTCCTCCAATTGGCATTATATAATATGTAAATAAAAAAAAATTAACTAATCCCTAAATTAATTATTTCTGGGTATATATGTCAATGTATTTAATTTATCCAACTTATTAATTGTTTTTTCTAAATTATTACCATTGATATTATTGAACAAATAATCAGTATCTGGTTTCATTTCATTTTTTTTAATTTGTATATAAATCTTATCTATTTGGCCTTTTATTTTTTCGACCTTTTCACTATCTTTAATTATAGAAGTATTTAAATCATAAGATTCTGTTAATAAAGATATAGCATTATATATAATAAATTTCCTTTTTGTATTTGTACCAGATGAATATTTAATACAAAAAATATTTTTTAACGCTTCTATAATTTTCACTAATCCATTTTTTCTTTTTCTTGCTTCGGTAAACAATACATCCCATATTAACCAAACCATATTTACTTGATATTTATTATCAACTGGGTATTGTCTTCTGAAACATTTTTTCTCTTGTTTCTTTTTTTTACAAAGTTTATGATATTCCAATACCCATTCCAACCAATAATTAGCTTTATAGTTATCCTTTATCTTAATACTTATATTCCAAGCAAATTCATTTATAGCAACAAAAATTTCATTTGGATCTTCATTATTAAATATATTAAATCCCAATCTTTTGTTTTTAGCAGAAAGTTTTTCTGTTAGATTGAAAAAGTTAAAATCACATTCCTTAATTTTAGGTACATCAAAAGAACTCTTTTTTTTTGAAAAGCATAAAATAGCTATTACTTCGCAAAATAAAAAACGAATTTTTTCATTATTTCTCATTTTAAGAATGTCATTGGAATAACCACTATTTAATATGTTCTTAAAATTACCCAGTCTCATATTTACATAAATCGCTAGTTTTGGATTACCAATATGTATATTTTTACTTAAACATAGAAATATAATTTCCCACAAATACAAAAAATGACCAGCACATATAAATTCAGCTGACCAATAACAAGCATGTTCTATTTTTTGCGACAATAAACATTTTACCAATTCTTTTTTCGCATCAGCTTTTTTATATTTGGAAAAAGTTATATTTTTAAAATCAACAATGGTTCTTTTATCATTAATTTCCCGACTGTTCATTTATATTATTTTTAATAAAAAAAAATCAAATAATAATACATATATATATGAAATTTGAAATCAACATAATTAATAAATTTTATAAACAAACAATCAAATTTTTTATCTATTTATCTAAAAAATATGACAAATCTTCGCCATGGTTAAAAATGCTTATTTTATTGGCCCTTCTCTTTTTATTATTACATAGATATAATGAGTATAATCCAAAAATAGAAGGTTTTGCTAAATTAAAAAAATTTGAACTGAAAGAAAATAAAGATTTATATGATGAATTTTATGTGAAATATTATGATAAAATTATGAATGATTCATATAAAACAAAATACGAATTTAATGAAATTTGCCATACTTCTAAACCAAATAAAAAAAGTGAAATTTTAGATATAGGCTGTGGGACTGGGGATTTAGTAAAAAAATTTGTTAAAAATGGATATAAGATAAAAGGCGTTGATAAATCAAAGGCGATGATTGATAAAGCTAAATCAAAATACCCAGAATGTGAATTCTTACAAAAAGATGCTTTAAATTCAATGAATCACCCGCCAAAATCTTTCACCAATATTCTCTGTACTTACTTTACCATATACTATATCAAAAATAAGAAACAATTTTTTAAAAATGCTTTTACATGGTTAAAACCAAATGGTACCCTTACATTACATCTTGTTAATAGAGATAAATTTAATCCAATTGTAAATGCTGCTGATATTTTATTAAATGTTTCACCACAAAAATATGCCAAAAATAGAATAACCAGTTCTTTTGTAAAATTTAATAATTTTAAATACAAAGCAGATTTTAAATTACAAAAACATAAGAATCAGGCAATATTTGATGAAACCTTTAAAGATGATAAAACAGGACAGGTAAGACAAAATAAACATACTTTTTACATGGATGGTCAAAAGAATATATTAACTTTGGCTAAACAAGCCGGATTTATTTTAGAAGGAAAAATTAATATGAATGGTTGTAATTATGAACATCAGTACTTATATGTTCTTAAAAAACCGTAATTCGCTTTAATCCACAAATAATTATATTAAATATAATTATTTATGGTCGATCATGTAAGATTGACAATTGTTTATACAATAGTTACTTTTATTTCACTTTATATGTTATTTATTGGATATTTTAGATTAAATTTTAAATTTTGGTCTAGACAACCAGTATTTCATTTACACAATATTTATTATTGGATTTATTATTATTTTATGATTTCTGGTATTATTACAGATAAGTTACCAGAAGACTCTCCTTTTTTTGATAATAGTATTAAAGTATACAATTATTTAGATTTCCCTGCTGAAAAAAAAGGCCCATTTGTAGATTTTATTAGGAATAATTTTCTCCCAAACAAAAGTGAATATTTCGATCCGCCCACCGATTATGTTTTAGATACTTTTGAAAAACACGATGGTTTGGTAACTATATCATTGAAAGAATATAATGATAAAATTCTCGCTTGTATGGGAATGTTCCCAATACATTGTAAATTAGACCAAACAAAAATAAAAATAAATTATGTGGATTATTTGTGCGTGGATAAACAACATAGAAAAAAAAAATACGCACCCAATCAAATATTTACACATCTACGCCATTTACAAAATATGGAAAATAATTTTGTTTGTTTTTTTAAAAGAGAAAATAAATCGAATGCTATAATACCATTCACCACGTATTATAATTATCAGTTTAAAATAGATAATTGGCAATTTTGTTATAAATTTGACCAACCTAATATGTCAATTGTATTCATAGATAAAACAAACCTAAATAAATTTCATCAAATATTTCAGGAAAGTTTAAGTGCTTTTAAGTATACATTCACTCCTAATTTATCTCATATTTTTTATCTAGTTGAGAAACAACATATCAAGATAGCTGCTTTAATGATAAATCAAGAATTTATGGGCTATTACATACTACGTAATGCTCACACAACTTATAATAAAACAAAAAGTATACAATTCACAACCAGTTATAAAAATGAAAATATTGATGACAACATATTTACTTTAGGCTTTTTAATAACCATGAGTATTGTTAGTAAAGATTGGGATTCTAAAATTATTTTAATTGAAAATATATCGAATAATAATATAATTTTGAAATTATTATTGGAAAAATATATTTATTTAGCTAAAATGAAAAATTCATTATACTTCTATAACTATGCCATCTATCCTAAAAAATCAGAAGAAATCTTATGTATTATCTAGTGTATTTATTAGCTCTTGCAAAAGAATCAACAACGAAAATAACAAAAACGCCTAAAAACATGTATAATACAAGTTCTTCCGTCACATTTTGTGTTTTGTAATCTTTATTTTCTTCTAAAAGATGAATAACATAATTTAACCTTTCAAAAAGTTTGTCCTTGTGTTCTGGTAATTGAGGATTCGTTTGAGTATTTGTGGAATATGGTATATACTGATTAAATTTTACATTTCCACCAGAGTATTCATCTAAATTTTTAAACTCTTTTGGTGATAATGAGCTATCCACATTTTCTTCTTGAATTTCTGGAGGTTGTTTTGTTAATTCAGGTTTTGGAGGGGGGTTAAAATCTGCTAAACCCGACCCATCATCTGTATCATCGTTTCCAACTTTACTCATTAAATTTAGGAAATTTTCCACATTTTGACCGGTTATCTTTTTTTTCTTATATGTTTGGTTATGTTTTTTTTTATTAGATGTCGGTTTGTAAACATCTTTAATATCTTTATTAGTATCTGAAAGTTCAGCGAATCCTAATGAACAACTCATTCTTATAAAAAAAAGAGATAAAAAATTATTTATAATAACTTGAAAAAATATATATTAATTTATATATAATGGTTAAATTATTGAGAATGAAAAATTTAAATTTATTTTTGGCATTTGTGTTATTAGCTCTAATGTATCAGACACCCTTATTTTTATCAGATATCGCCAAAAATACGATAGGTAGAGCCATTCTTGTTATTTCTTTAGCATTTATTATAATACGTTGCGACTTTTCGTGTGCCATTTTGTTTTCTTTAATTATAATTGTGTTATTACACAACAGTGTAGAAGGATTTGTGGAAAATCTTGATGTAACAGAAATTAGCGATGGGGTAGATAATGTCAATACTGAAATGGAAGAGGAGGAAGACCTTGATGATGCTGCTGATGCTGATGCTGATGCTGATGCTGATGCTGATGCTCCAACAGAACCATTCATTGGGGGTTTACTAAAGAAGAATTTGAATAAAGCGAGGAGAGTATTAAGGACAAATATTACTGATTTGGATAGAGAGCTTAAAGTTGGTGCCGAAAGAAGATCAATATCAGCAACCAAACAATAATTATTTCTATATTAATATTAATATTAATATGAAAAACACAAACAAACATTTTCAAAAAAAAATTATTTATTTTATTTCTTTAATAACTTTATTTTTTGGAATAAATGATTTTACTATTTTACCATCTTTAATATCTGATGTTTTAAAAACCGAAACGGGTATCGCGCTTTTTATTTTATTGGGTATCTTTTTTGTTTTAAATGAATTGTACTTGTTTTTAATTATTTTAGTTATTATTTCTTATAAAAATACAGTATTGATTGAAGGAGCCGGTGAGTCAGATGAAGGTTTAGCAGATGAAGAATCGGCAGCAGCAAAGAAAAAAGCCGCGGAATCAAAGGCAAAAGCTAAAGAGGAAGCTAAAAAAGAATTAGCGAATATACAGGGTGATATTGGAGAAGAAACGGGAATTTCAACAGAAAGTATATCGTTAAATGATGGTGGTGAAATAAATAGTTTTGGTGATTTATTTGGACAAGCTAAAAGAAATGCTATTCGTCTGTTAAATTCATTGGGAAATAGTGGCGATTAATATAATCTGTATAATTTATATATGATTCCTGAATCAATCCATTTATTTTTTAATAATATTAACCAAAGTAAGTTTTTTACAGGATTTGTTATGATTTTATTAAATATAAGTTCTAGATATGTTAAAATAGATATTAGTAAATCACAGGAAAATTATTTAAAAAAGTCTTTAGGCAGACATGTTTTGGTATTTGCCGTCCTATGGATGGGTCTTAGAGATATATTAGTTGCTCTTGGATTAACAGGTATATTTAATGTATTTGTTGATTATTTATTTAATGAAGAAAGTCGTTTTTGTATTATACCACACAAATATAGAGAATATGAACATTTATTGGATTTAGATGGAGACGGTGAGGTTTCTGAAGAAGAAATTAATAAAGCAAGAGAAATCCTTGAAAGAGCAAAAAAAAAAGAAAATAAAAAAGATATATTAAAAAATATGTCAAAATTCAGAATAGACTAATTAAATTCAAAACAAATTAACTTTGAATTTAAATATTATTTTAAAATATATATAGTTATGAATTTTAATAGAAATAACCCAAATATGAATAACCCAAATATGAATAACCCAAATAAAAATATTTCGAGTAAGGGTAATACATTTAAACTAAATATTTTTTACAAGATACCTGAATTTGCTGGTTCTAATGGTGGACCAAATAAAGATGGATATTATAATTACATAGAACTCAAAGAAGTAGGCGATTATCAGTTTATAAATGTCGGCGATAAAATTCAATATAATAATTTAAAACATCCAAATCATTTAAAAAAGGGCATAGTTAGAAAATATAATAGACGAGCAGAATTTGAAATTATTTTTAATGACCCACCGTTCTTATACGAAAAAGATAGTAAAACAGGAACTAGATATAAAACAAATAAAAAAATAAAAATTATTGAAAATGTTAAATTTGAACATTTAAAAAAAAACGAATCTAATAAAAGTTCACTCTTTATTAATCAAGCAGTAAAACATGCCGGCATTAAAGATAAATTTAATCTAAGAGATTTTTTTGAAACACCTATAAAAGATATTAGTGAAGAATATTCAAATGAAACAATACTTTTATATCGCACATTGCTTTTTTTATTTAGCATTGAAATAACAAATAATGAAAAAAACAATAATGTAAAAAGAATTGAAGAAAGTATAAGTGAATTGAAGAAAAAAGGCGAGAATACAACTAATAGATTGATATACGAACAAATATACGACAGACTTCAAAAAATACATAAAGGTAAAAAAGACATATTAAATTTAGATATACTGGATTTTATAAAGACATTTAATATTTGGGATAAATCAAAATTTACCGAACAATTAGAAAAAGAAGAGAAGTTTAATAAAGAAGGCGGTGAAAGACAGAAAGCACCCAAAGACGATGGCGATGCTATATTAGCAAACGCTTATTCTTTTTTTGAAAAATTATTGGAAATATTTAAAAAAAAAACAGGTCGTGGTTTTATTCCTTATAAAGTAAAAGATCTTGGTATTTTTAATAGAAAACAGTATTATACTTTTTTACAAAACTTGAAAGGAAAAAAATCTGAAATTATGGCAAAAAAATTTTTAACATACCAAGATGTTTTAGAGAAAAAAATTAAGGAGAAGGTTAAAAGAATATTTTTAAAAGGTAAGCGAATTTACCCAATAGAAGTTAAATATAAATATGCTGGGAACGATGAAGATTATTATCAAGATATAAATAAACTAGTTAAGCCATCTGAAAATGTAAAATTTATTATTTCCGAAGAACCAGAAATGAAAAAAGATTTAATACAGGATAATGATTTTAAAAAAAACGAAGATGGTAACACTGAAAAAATAAAAAAAAACTTTATAATAAAAAAAATACCCGATACTGGCAGTGAAGGAGCTATTGACATTTTTATAAATCTTAAATTGGAAAGTGAAACGATTATTAAAGAAGACGATGAAATAGATGAAACTATTACACAACCTAGTAGTGTATCTTTATTTAAAATAGCCGCAAATATGGTAAAAAATATACAAAAAAATTTAGATTGTGGTAATGCCAAAAAAGAATTTAAAAAAGATGCGGATGATATTTACGATATTTTTAAAAACAAATTGGGTTCTCACGAGTTTAAAGAACCTTACGTAGGAAAAACAAATTCACCTGCGAGTGAACATGGTAAAAAAACAATAGCTACTATTATCCCTATAAGCAAAAATGTGTCTTTTATCAAAAGGCAGGTTGTAAAAGGTGGTAAAAGAAGAAATAGAACACTTAAAAAACGATAAAAACTTATTTAAAGTATTTAAATATTCATAAATAGTTTAAATTATAATGATGATTGATGGTGAAATATCGAGAACAAATAGTTCTGAAGTAGCTGCTATAAATGGCGAACGGATGTCACCGTATATAGGTATTAAATGCGATACAGAACCTGAAGAGAAAACAAAAGAATATCAAAATTATATAAATGATATAAGAAATATACCACAAAGAAGACATACATATGTAAAAAAAAGCTATTGTGATCACGTATGCGAAGCACTTCCTCTTGTATTGAAAAATTTTAAACTTAAAATGTCCGATCATTTATTACTTGGTGGAGAGCATGTTCAAAAAATATCACCAGGATTCAACTCACCCATTGTACCAACCGATGAAAATATATCATCCGAAGAAAAAAAAGAAATAGTAATAGCTACACCTTCTTTTGGTATGTTTAGTTTATTTAAATATCATATTAAAAGAGGTTATCTAAATAGAGAATTAAAAAAGACAAATAAAATATATTGCTCGCACATTTTTTCTCTTATATTCGCTTTACCAATTATGATTTTTGTTGGTCAATGGACACTATATCTTTCTTTAATTTTAAATGAGGTAAATAATTTTGACAGTGAAATATGTAATAATGAAGGCACATTTGAAAATAAACTTATGATTGCTGGTATCTGTATTGTGTATTTCGCAAGAAGTTTCTTTATTTGGGATAATTTAACAAATAGTATAAGCTTAAAAAAAATGAATAGAGTAAATAGTTATACATCTATATTAGATACGTTTCAGGAGTTTTCATTTATTTTATTTATTTATGGTGCAAATATATGGGTTGTATTTATAGATACTGATATACAAAATATGATTTTAAATTCATTAGCCATGGAGTTTTTAATGCAACTGGATAATGAATTCGAAGAGCTTTATTTCAGATATTTACCCGGAGCCGCTGATGATATTTATGATAATGTGTTTGTATCTTACCATGAAAATAAAGAATTATTAGAAGAAAGACACGAAAAGGACAAATGTTTTCGTTGTTTTAGTTGCGTCGTTTATATACCATATAAATTATTAGTTATTTCGATATTTTTGTTTCCATTATTCTGCTTTTTTATGATTTTCGCTGGACCCATTTGTAAGTAATTTTTCCTCTAAATCTTTAATACGCCACCTAAGCATTTCTATTTCCTTTTCTTTTATAATTGTTTCATTTTCTATACCATAATACCATCTATACACATATTTTGTTCCATTATATGTTAAAGCACTAATGTTAAAAACTAAATCAACTGTTTCATATAATATAAATCCTAATACCATTTATATTATAAATATATTTTCTTCAATTATATAATTTTTTATCATACGGTTTGTTTTATAGGTATAATAATATTAATATTTTGATTGGATAATCCTATATATCGCTTCATCATTATTATTTTATTTTGAATTCCGCAGCTTTTTTTTCTAATTTGAATACCCTTCTTCTTTATTTGTTTTACTGTAAGTGTTGTTTGTATAGAATTTAAAAAATCACGTTTATCTTTTTTAATTTGTTTTCCCTTTTTTTCTAATTTAATTAACATTTTTATTTGTTTTTTTAATTCAACCGGGGCCTCCTTTTTTCGCGCATATCCACGCATTATTTTATAGTCGTGTTCCAATAATTTTTTTTTATAATCCCAGGTATAACCAGATAAAGCGTTGGAAATTATCTGATTATTTGAAGTAGCTATATTATTTTTATTTACTCCATGATTATTACAAAGAGGACAGCTATTTTTACCCGTTCTAAACCAAGTTAATATACAATTTGTGTGAAAAAAATGATTACACTCCGGTAATTGATATATATTATTTGCTGATAAATCTAATTCATCATGACATATAGAACAAATATCACACATTCATTAATAATAACTATAGTAATTTATTTAAATTCATATAATTACATATTTTTAATTTAAAATAATTTTGGACATTTCTCTCCAATGAACTTTTTCAATTTGTATTTCAGCTATTAATTCTCTGGCTTCTTTATGCGCACTTTTTAATCCACCATACTCTTCTTCACATAAATTGTCATCATTTTCTCCTTCCGATTCTTTAATTATTTTTTCTAGTCTTAAAACTTCTTCTTTTAATTCAAGCAAACGCTTACGATTTGAATTAACTTTTTCTACTTTTTCTTTAATACTATCCATGATTTATATAATCTCATATAATTAATTATATAAATTTCAATTTAATGTGTAATTCGCTGGAACATTACCCCAACCCATTACAGTAGGTGAATAAGTTCCTTGTGCTGTTAATAAAGCAGTACTTAAGCCAACTATAACACATGTTACTAACCAACCGACAACTGTTTTACAAAATACTCTACAATTTATCCCAGAGCAATTCTTTGTATTTTCCAAAAATCCTACTCCTGTTGTTGCGCCTACTTGACAATGTGTTGTTGAAAGGGGTATTTTTAAACGACTACCTATAATGATAACAAGGGCAGAACTTAATTCTATAGCTGTACCCCGAGATGGTGTAATTTTACATAATTTTTCGCCCATAGCATAAATAATTTTATACCCATATACAAATAATCCAACAGCGATACCAGCACCACCCATAGCTAATATCCAATAAGCATTATCACCCATATCTGTTTTCCCACTTGTTATATTATAATTATTTTCATATAAAACATAAATAACTGCGAATGGTCCAATAGCATTGGAAACATCATTGGCACCATGACTAAATGAACAACATATAGCTGTAAATACTTGTAAATATTTAAATAATTCTTCCGTTTTTACATCAAATTTTTCGGCATTTTCATGTAATTTCATAATTCTATTCATTTCCTTTAATGATTTAATATTTAACTTATCTTTATTTTCGGTTATGTCATTTGTAATCATTTCAATGTTAGTTTGTGATGATACTTTATATTCCAGTTGATTATTTATTTTTTTATTTATAAATTTTTTTAAATAAGGTACCACGGGAATAGTTATAATAGCTGAACCTAAACCAATACCAAACGCCGAACCAAGAGCAATACTAAGGGGGGTTTTGTCCAAGCCTAATCCCTTAGCCCCTTTATAAATAATAAAAAATGAATTAATAGTCATAGTGGAACCAATAAGAACAGGATATGCTATATTTATCCTATAAGAATTAAAGTCTTTTCTGAGAACAAGTGAACGGGTTATCCCGAAAATAAACATCGCAAATAATGCTGAAAATATTGGAGATAAAAACCACGATACAACTATACCACTTACACCACCTACATATGGAAATGTATCGAGTGGTTTATACCATATAACGCAATCAGCACCAGCTAAAACCATAGTCATTCCTATCATACCACCCACGCAAGAGTGAGTTGTTGAAACCGGCATTTCATATTTACTTGCCAAAAATAACCACAATCCAACTGATAGAACAACCCACATACAACCATACATTAATAATTCAGGTTGCGCTTCAAAACATTTATAGTCCGCGATACCTTTTCTTATTGTATCTGTCACGTGTCCACCCATTAATATGGCTCCAGCTGTCTCAAAAATAGCCGCGAGAATAACAGCTTGCTTCATATTTAAAGCTTTTGAACCAATAGATGTCGCAAAAGAATTTGCTGCGTCATTTGCTCCTATCCCCATAGCAGCAAAAAACGAAAAAGCACCACCCGTTATTAATATCCATAAATACATTAATAACTAATTAATGTATTTTTCTTTATACNATTTAGTTATAATTCTAAAGAAATTGTATTTCTTTCACTCTTCGGTTTTCTTCTACTTTTCTTTGGTCTACCCATATCTGTATTTTTCATTTCTTTTAAGTCTTCTACACTTATTGTGCTACCCGGTCCTTTACTTTCCTTCAAATTAATTTTTTTAGTTTTGAGTCCTGTCAAAATATCCCTCAAATCATTTGGTCCGCGCATCTCCTTTCTTTTTTCATTTACCGATGCGAAATTTGATTCCATATTTTCAGCATCATTGAAGTTAGCTCTAACATTTGACCTCGCCATATCTATATCTGGTCTGGAGGAAGGAGGCATTCTTGGTGGCTTTTGTCTCATTTGTGGTGGTGGACCGGGAGGACTTCCCATAGGCGGTTGCATTTGAGGAGGCATCCCACCACCCATCATATTCATAAAGTTTCCCATACCAGGGTTACTATCGGACATTGTATTCGCTGCCGCCGTTGTAAATTGTTGCATAAGCTCTGGGTTTTGTCGCATAATATCATCCATACCGGGCATAGCAGACTTAAACATAGTGTTGGTCATATGGAGCATTACGGCACTTCCACCAAGCATAAACAAAAGCTTAAGTTCTGGTGCCATCGAAGCTTTAGAACCATATTTTTCATGTAATTCACCAAATACATCATCATACTCCTCGACATTTTCATTTACGGATTCAGCCCAACCATCAAGTTTTAAATCGAAAGGGTCAAATTTATTATTTAAAAATTCCAACCCAGATACACATGCCATAAGCATTTTTCCCTGAAATTTCACACTATTCACCTTTTCTTTTTCTGATTTTAATGTTTCATATTCCCCTTTCATTTCATCTAAAGGACTATCCATTGAGTATTTTTTACTTAATCTAATCCCCTTCGTTTCTAAAACTTCAAGCATTCTTAAGTACTTGAATTTTTCTCGTAGAAGCTCCTTTCCAGATAATTTTTTCTCTGAAGGGGGGTTAATATTTGGATTTACTGGTATATCGTTGAATTTTTTAAAACCATCGTCTGATTCTATCTTTGCTTTTTTGTCGACAGCTCCCCCTAAAATATTATTTTTAAATGTACTAAAAGAACTTTTTGATTTATCTTGACTATCGTCGCCGAAATTTAGATTTATTTTTTCAATATTATCGTTTTTATCACTGGGTAACGAAATCCCCGAAAATAAACTATTTCTGGCAGATTTTAAAGACGATTTATTTGTATCTTCTAAAGATATTTCATTTATGTCCGATAGTTTAATATCACTTGAATCTTTTTTATTATCACTCTTATTTTGACGATTTGGGTTCATTAATAAATCGGCACCGGGACCAAAATTTACATTTTTATTAAGACCACCTAAACCAGAATCGTTTTTTTCAATTACATTTAAAGATGGTATTTCTATTTTTTCATTAATATTGATTTCTTGAATATCCATTATGTTTAATATAGAACATTTAATTTTAAGTATGACGCATTAAATATTATTTAAGTTTTTAAATTATATTTAATTATTTTGGATCTGCTTCTTTATTTTGGATCTGTTTCTTTATTTTGAATCTGCTTCTTTATTTTGGATCCTATTTTTAATATACCACAATGCTTGTAAAAATGAATCAGCCAAATCATCTTTTTTTTTATGTTTATCAAATATTTCAACCCAATCATTTAAAAGATTTTTCTCATTTATTATTTTTCTCGTTATTTCTATTCCAAATTTTTTTCTTTCAGCGTATGTTAGTTTCTTTTTTTCCGTTAATCCTTTTAATTTATTACTGGCGTTTACAAATTTTATGTTGGGTAATTTATTTTCAATAAAATGCTGCGTAATCATACCCTGAAGCATTTTCATTCTTAGAGCCAACGGTCCTATTTGATTTTCTATTAAAATTAAATCTATTTTTTCCGTTTTAAAATGTTCATCCAATCTTTTTTTTAAAAAAATACCACAGTCTATCATGTTTAACTCGTTAATATTTATTCTTTTAACATTTTCTAAATAAGTATTTTCTAAATATTCTTTAAGCTTTTCAATTTTCTCCTCTTTACTTTTAATATTTACTTCTGGTAAATAAGTACTCATATATTGGTTAAGTAACTTATTGGATATTCTTTTTTTATTAATATTTTTTGATAGTACTTTTGTTTCGATGGTTGGAATAAAAAATTTGCTATTTTTGGCGTGAATTTTACAAAAAAATTTCCCATTTTTATGATATTTCGCATTTTTTAAACAGGGTGTTTTGTCTTTTTTTTTTAGTTCTTTACATATCTTTTTTTCATCTTCGCAAATATTTATTGAGTTCCACTTATGTATAACAATATCACTTTTGTATTCTAGTAGACAAAAAGCTAAATTTTTTATCCCAACATCGATGCTTAAAATTTTCATATATGTTATATTTTTATAAATATAATTTTATATTATTTAATTATATCTATTGATTTGACCGAATTTTAAATAATTCATCCTGTGTTACAATAGGTGTAACAAATTGACTATTTAGTGATTGTCTTTCTAAATACAAATTTTTTAAATCTGAATCTTGATATCCATATGGTTTTGTAGTATCTCTTAAACTTTTAAATAAATGTTTATTATACGATTTCTCATTTGTTGTATTTTGTAATACACATTCGGACGTTTCATTACAAGAAGATATGTTATTTCTATTCATTAAAGAAACACCGTTTTTAATTAAAAATTGTCTGTACTCGTAGTTATTTTTCATACCGTTTTTTTGTTTTAATTTCTTATTTAAATCACAGGCAGGGTTATATAAAGTAAACGTTTTCCCATCACTCATTAATGCCGGATAATCCAAATGAACATTGTTTGAACCTGAATAGCAAGTGCCCCAACTCATTGATATATTATAATTATAAAAAAAAAAAATTATAATATTTTACGAATTTTCTAATAATGATACCAATTGAGCCTTTTTTAAAGATTTGTAATTTTCCAACTCTTTATCTTGACACATCTGTTTTAATTCTTCCACCTTAAATTTTGAATAATTAATGGTTTGTTTTATCTCACTTTGAATTTCATCGTCTTCATCATCTTCATCGTCTTCATCATCATCATCGTCTTCATCATCATCTTCATCGTCTCCTTCTTTGGTTAATATAACCTCTCCTACTTCTTCTAAATTTTCTTCTAAATTTAAAGCTATC
>JGI20160J14292_10002491_pt1 | contig 14697 bp, 29 predicted proteins | sample COG_10_FD_14292 | JGI IMG/M metagenome (IMG submission 14292) | reverse complement strand
CCACCCTTCATTTTGTGTCTGCACACATACTTGATTACGTTGGCCTCCAAGAAAGGAATGTCATTGGCTACAATGAATTCTACTGGAGGTATTTCCATTTCATAGTGCTTAGGTTTCATATCGCGTTTCTGTTTACATATCCAACTATCTTTTCGGATCGAACCCTTTTGATGATGACTTTCTTGTCACCCTTGTAGTTCTTTCCGTAACACTCAAGCTTCAGCCTGTCCATAGTATGGGGGCTCTTAGACATGAGGTCAGCGGGCGTATTGTGTCGAGACACTGCCCAGGCTTCTTTTTCATGTATCCTTTTTCCTTTCTTGAACGCTATATCAAGAGTCAAGGAGTATATCGGGGGCGCTGAGGTTGGCATTCCACTTTCGTTTTAATTTCTTTGCTATCCATGTCATATCTACTCGCTGTCCAACCTTCTCCCATGTGTCAGGCCTCGTGAGTACCACGCAGTTGTCGCCTTCTTTGTTGGGTATGAACAGGAGCAGAAAATCCGTGTCAAACTTAGGTACTGAGACAGTGAAGTCTTTATCGTAGTTCTCTGCATGAACGGTGAACGTCATTGTCCTCCCGTTTTTTTTACCTGAGAAAGATTGGGGGCTGAGAAACTTCACGTCTCCCAACCCCCATTCTATTGCGGCGAATAGCCCGAACCCTTTAGAAAGGAAGGTCATCCTTTGCCACTTGGGCGTTCGAGGCGGACTTTTGCTCACGCTTCTCCTTAGCGGCTTCGCTATTAGGGTTAAAGACGCGGGCGCAAGCCTTGCCGTTTTTACTCATGAAGAGGGTGAGGTAGACGTTGCCACCACGGCCTTCTTCGTCACGACGAGTGACATACTGATCGAGCATGTCTTTAAGCTCGTTGTCCTTGAGTCGGACATTCCAGCTCATCAGCTCGTTGTTGTCATTGTACTTGGGGTCATCGGCCCAGCCGACGAGAACGGAGTCATACTTAGTATCGCTCATTTGTTTATTGGTTTATATTAAAGGATTATGTTTATCAGAACTGCTACAAAGGTAATCGCTATTGAGTACACGGCCATCATAAAGGTGGCGTGAATCAGGTAGATTACTCGCTTATACTTTGAACTTAACGTAGTCTTTAGAAGGATTGTCTCCTTCTCTAAGGAACTTCTCGATTTTTTCAATAGCATCATTGAATTTCATTTCACCAGCGAAAAGCGTCTCTTCCGAGCACTCAACGATTGCTGGCAGGTAAGGATTTGTCTTCTCTTGAACGAGCCAATAGAACTCTTTTACACCGAAGACCTTAGTGTATATGTAAGCTTGTATGTCATAGCTGAAGTCGCGGACACTATACCTGAACTTAGAGACAGACTTAGTGGACTTGGAGTCTACGATATATCCGTCCCCCAAGCAGTCGAGAAAGCCTTTGACCTTTACAGGCCCAAGCATCTCATTGAACTCTACTTGGTATTTTCCGCTTGAAAGGTACTGTTCAGCGAGGCCACATGATTCGAGCCTGTCGATCATGTCGTTAGCCATCTTCCAGTCATCAGGAGACACCAGCTTCTTGTCATTGGACTCAGCTTCCGCAATTATCTCTGCCTTCTTCGTCTTAAACTCACCAGACATTGTAGGCCGCTTCATTTTCCTGACAGCATCAGAACACTCGTCCAAGATCCTGTCGTCAGACACAATCTTGTACAGGTCCATCGCCTTATCGCGTTCGAAGAGGAGCATGTCGTAAAGAGTACCGAAGGTCAATGCAGGGGACTCAAACTTGAGCTTACGCTTCATATATAGGTCGAACTGAGCCATGTCGGCCAGCGCAACCTTCAGAGAGGAGTACGACAAGTGTGCCTTGCCGTACCTCTCCTCTAGGGCTTTAGGAATATCAATCATTTTTTTTAAGTGTGTATTTGGGTTCTCTGCCTTCGCGAATGAAAAACATATCAACCGACCTCAGGGCCTCCTTTTCAGTTGCAAAACAGTGCATCAGTCTGGACTTCCCTATCGCCTTGTTCACCATAAAGAACTCAAAGGCTGTATTTCTGGAGTCGTCTACCTTACCTGAGTATCGCCAAAGACCAGCTAATACGCGGGTTCGAGTTATAGACGATCCATCTATCCTCTTCCTGTCCTTCAGGGCATTGCGGTCGCAACTTTCAGGCATAGGTACGGTTATGTACTTTACCCCGCTCCTAAACTTGCTGTAGGTGATGTTGATTTCCTCAAAATTAATCATCGTACAAACTTCTTGAGTCCTGCCTTCTGCTTGTCAGTAAGGTCATTCTCATACTTAGACATGATGCTATCAAATGCCTTCTGCTTGTCAGAGGAACTCTTGATGTAGTTCACGGCCTTGTCCATAATAGACACCTCTTCCGTAGTCGCGGCTGGCTTCTTTGCGGCTGGCTTCTTTGCGGCTGGCGCTGAGTCTTGTTGTGCAATCGCATCCGACACTTCATTCGCTGAAGCGATAGAAGCATCAATACCGATACCAAGCATAGCCAAAGCACGCCCTACAGCTGACGTCTCGCAGTTCTCTACGTATGACGTCTTGTTGATATTGGAGGCTGTCTTCACCTCGTGGGCATGTCCCACTGCAATCGTGTGGCCGTTGGCGTCAACGATCGAGGCACGGCAAAGGCATTCGTCAGGGGTGAGCATGGGAAACTCAGTATGGACACCCCAGTTTTTGTACTGCTCTTCTTGACGAAAAAACTTGATACGCTCGTTTACCTCGACGTACTGCTTGCCACGGATGTTCGTGGTCTTGAATTTGTAGTTACTCATCGCTTTGTTGGTTTTGGGATTGAATTGAGTTCGTTGCGCAAAAGAGCGGCTTCTTTTTCTAACATGTAAATTTTGTTTGTGAGTGCGGCAAGTTTGTCTGCCTTGCTTGTTGCGGATAGCCTGTTGTTTACAATCATTGTGGCTGTTTCATACATGTCTTTGTAGCCCTTCCAGTATTCCAGATTGTCCGAGTGATTAATCATCATGTGTGCTATTGTAGAGCGGTCTCTACCGAGAACCTCAGCAACCTCTTGTTGCGTGTCAGCCCAGTGTAATAGGGCTACTCCGATTGCATTGCGGGCTTTTACTTGGTCTGCCTTTCGGCTGTCGTCTGGGTGTACCCCGATAGACGTGTAGTATGTCTCAATGGCTGATAGCATTAACAGACGTTTGTTGTGTGGATTGAATTTCATTATGTGAATTTAGTGTGTATTTGTGGTTCCTGCAAGAAAAAAGCGGACTTTGTTTCTTCGGGCCACTCACGGCCTGTTACGGGTTCTCCCCGCACACCATGCGCCCGCCAAGGGTCAGCTTTCTGACCTTATTTCTTTGCTAACTGTTTCAAAGATGGAGACATACTTAATCATGGCAATCATAGCACACTCCATTTTGTCTCGTAGGGTGTGCATTTCTATGCGGACGTCATCATCAAAACCAAACATTTCGCATCGGTTATTAATGAAGTTTGCGGCTGTGCTGTTGTTGTGTTCAACAAACTGATTGAGATGAGCCGCCAGCGGCATCTGAACCCAATCTAAAACATCTGACTCAATGATGTCCTCACAGGCATAGACTTTCGCTACTATATCCTCCTTGGAGTTATCAGCGGTCAACGCCGCTACAATTTTGATTGCTCTTTCGTTAGTCATAATCTCTGTGGTATATGAGGGTGGGTTCTCCAACTCCTCGATCGTCAGCGAGGTTGTAGCTGGGTGTCACAAACACCTCTCCGTTACGCTTGTATCCCCAGATAGTTTCTGAGGTTCTTTCTTCTTTGTTTATTGACATGAGTTAAATTTTTCAGGACATTCAGGTAATTCGTCGCATACAACACACCATGTTGTGGAGTCGGTGGTGTACCCCTCCCATATAACGGCATAGGCCTTATGGAAGAGTTCCGCATCATTGCAGTTGTCTACCCACCTGTGTTCGCTGTCAACGCGGCCTGGAGGTGCGTACTGCCATGCGGCATATTGTGATGGGAATGCTCTGCATACGCTCTGCACTTGACCCTCTCTGAAGGGGTAGATACATGCGGTTGTAATCATGATGGCGATTAATGTGAGGCACGTCCATCCGAGCAGGTCGTTAAAAGTATAGGGTTTTCTCATTGTGATTGTGTTATATGATAGGTCCATCCATCAAACCAGATGTTGAATCCGTACCTCTGCAAAGGTATTGTGTCGGGATAACGTCCTGTGACGCGCTCAAACTCGGCACAAGCAACAGACTGGGTGGGGGTACAGAACCAAAACTGTTTTTCAATCTTCTCCCATGTATTTATTTTGATAGGCTCGGCAGGGTTCCACTCTACATACTGAATCATCGGTCGGGAACACCCCACTATGCTCAGTACGATTAATAGAACGAAGACGAGCCTCAAGAGAGGTAACAAGTAGCGTGAGTATAAATTCATTTTCTCGTGTTGGGTTTAATTCAAATCTTTCGTTTGCCCGATCGACTTGTTCTCGAAGGGCGTTTATGTAATTAGCGGTTATCATTAGCGGAGTGGATTGATGATAGTGAAGCGTTGATGGTGGCCTTGTCGATCTTACATTGAGCCTTGAGTTGTTCAATCTCGGCGAGGGCTTGGACATACCTGTCGTGCATGGAGTCGTATGCACTTGTTATGGCGGCCATCTCGTCACCCACGCTGTCGAGGAAGATTCCGATGTATTCGAGGTCAGGGTTTGTCTCACGCGGGTCGCCAATAAATTTGCATCGGTCAGCGTAATCCTCGATAGCATCCTCGATGCGCTTCTGCGCACCCTCGATACTGGTCTCCATCACAGGGATGATTTTGCTCACCCTGTCCTTGTACACCTTTGCCTGAGCGATTTCTTGCATGTTGTCATTTACAAGGAATGACTTGACTACCTCCGCATCGGCCTGGTCGTCATCCTCAACTCCGTCAGACCACATCAAGCGGTTGATGGCTTGGATGGCTTGCTTTAAAGTGTAAGGAGGGTCGAATCCCAACGGGTCTTCGGTGTTGTTCAGTTGTTCTTTAGTCATCTTAAAATCCTTTTGTTTCGAATGTGTACGCGCCCCATAGGAATGAGTGACGTGTCGTTTTTACTCTGCTCTCGGAAGTAACTGTCTTGGTTACTCTTTTCTTTTTTACTGGAGCTTTCTTAGGCATTGCGCTTTTAGGCTCTTTAGCCATCCTTTTTGTGGCAACTCCAGCTCCTTTGCATGATATTCCGTACTGCTTGTACAGCAGGGACTTAACCGCGTATACAGTCCTGCCCGTTGGCAATTCAGACTCTTGGATGTTGGTTACGTCCATCTTGTTAATGCCTGTTCTGTACTTGTCGTATAGGTTTAGAACCTTTTCTTCCTCAAGGGGAGTCCACTTTTTGTTGTTCATGTTAGTCATTTTAAAATCCTTTTGTTACGTTTTCTTTTTCGCATGGCTGGTGACTTATGTCACGATTCCACTTTGCGCCAATAAAGCTGTTCGCTGATTCTGTGGCAAGCTCGTAGGCTACGGTTGCAAGCTCGTAGGCTGTGCTGTTTCGCATGCCTTTGCGTTCGAGCTGTTCGAGCACTTCATCGATCAGGTCGCGGGTGTTAATGGCTCGTTTCCTTAGCTCGTATTCGACTAAGACTTCTTTCTTCTTGTTCTTCTTCATGATTACGCTGTCATTCGGTAAATTGACTCAAGCTCCGTCCATGTAATTTTTCTGAAGCTGTCGTCTACTGGCACGAGGTTGGGGCTGTCTGCCCACCTGTCTCTCGCTTTCTTGCGGGCGGAGCGGATGTTCCTTGCTTGGGCTGTGTTCCAGCCGCCGCCCTTGAAGCTGTATATGTACCAGTTCATTGGTTCTTGATTTCGTTCATCTTCTCACCCATGAGCCACCCGAATACGAACTCTTCGAGCGCCCCCTCGAAGTTGCCCAGCTCGTTCATGTCACTCTCAAGGGTGTCGGTGACGTTGTGGTCAATCATGCGCCAAAGCACATCGACACGGGCTTGCTCTACCCAATCTGCGATAAGGTCGAATTGCTCCCGTTGCTTCTCGGTGAGCAGGTCTTTTGTAGTTGTTTTGTAGTAGCTCATGTTTGTGAGTGTTTATTAGAGTGTGATGATTACGTTGTTCCCATTGTAGGTCATGACCCTCATAGCCTGTACAGGGAAGAAGTGCAGACAGCAGTCGTCGATGTCAATCATGCAGTCCTGTGGGTACTCAAGGTTACGCACTACGTCAGCGAGTGAGTCGTAAGCGTAGATGAGGCTGGTGATGTAGTGGAAGTGCATACGGCCTTGCTTCTCGTCGTACAGGATAGCCTTGATACGCTCCACATCGATGGAGATGGCCTCCTCTGCCACACGCATGGCGGTGGACTTGGGTGTGATGAGTTGGACGCTGTCATCGATTTGGTCGTAGACAACCACACCATCGCCGAGCATCGTCCCGTCATACACTTGGATGAAGAGCGTGTGAAACTCCTCTACCTCCGTGTCATCAGGGATGATTGGGGTAACCTTGTGCCACCCACCTCGTGGGCATTCCTCGTGATTGAACTTGATGTCAATCGAGTGGGCTTCGTTGTAGTACAGGGCGATGTTATGCATCCACTGGTCGATGTAGTCCTCAACCATAGCTTTGCCGTATTCAGGGGCCACGACATCCTCGATGCGGCGGCAGGTGGTTTCTGAGTAGCCCTCGTTCAGGCCACCGACAGAATCGATGATGAAGTAGTGGGGTGCGGGGCGAAGTGTAGTCTTCATGTTTGTGAGTGTTTGAATGTTGGTGGCTGAATTGCCGTGGACAAAGTTAAGGCAAATGTTTGTATCTACCAAATTTATTTTTGTATCCCCAAGAAGAATCGAACTTCTATCTGCGGTTTAGGAAACCGATGCTCTATCCGTTGAGCTATGGGGATTGGTGTGCGCCGACTGCAGTTCGACGACTTCCCCCTGTCGTACTTATCGGATGGGGCGTTCCGCTACCTGTTCCCAAGTCTCTTTGGTGGGGAGGGCGAGGGTCTCTGTACCCCTGCCTAATCGCCCCGTGAACAGGAGATTGTTGTGCGCCTACTTGGATTTGAACCAAGGACCTGCCGATTATGAGTCGGATGCTCTAACCACTGAGCTATAGGCGCGGAGGAGGGTTACTCCCACTCTTCGAACTCGTCACTCTGCGAGTCCTGTTCAGCAAGGTTGCTGAACTTCTTTTCGAGGTCAATCTTAATGGGGTTCGTCCCCTTCTCGGTCTTGAATCCGAGGTCTTGGAACAGAATCGCCGCATCAGGTACGTCTTCTCGGTTGCGCCCAGCCTCTACCTCGGCACGTCCCGCCTCATCCTGCGGGTACACGGATCGACCCTCCTCTTCGAGGTAGTATATCTTTTCTTCCGTGTTGCGTCCGAACTCTGTGACGCTGGACGGGCATTGAACACTATCATTCTCTGCCATGTCCAAGGCGCGGCTCTTCATGTACTCGACACGGACCAGGTTCATGTAGATACACCCACGACCTTCGCTGAAGTTCATCATGATGCCGTAGGTGGCAGGGTCATGGTCGTGCCTCTCGGCGAGTGCCTGTGCTTCCCGCAAGAAGTCAGACCAGTACGAGTACGACCCCTTGGGGTCTGTGGGAGAGACCACGATGGACTCCGCATCATTAGCGAAGTAATAATACCCATAGGATTGGGGGTTGAGGAGAGCGTCACAGGTGACGATGTTCATGCCGTGGCAGATGGCGCGGCCAAAGGAGTCGGCGAAAGCGCGGGTGTTGGTGTTATTGTTCATCATGTGGTGTGAGTTTTGAATGTTCTGTGGCGTCATTGCCGTGGACAAAGTTACAACGAATGTTTGGATTATGCAAACTTATTTTTCTACCCTTTGGGTAATCCATTCTTGGATGGCCTTGTTCCCTTCGATTGTGAACATGGGCGCCCTGTGGTCATCAAGGTCAATGTCTCGTCCCCATGCCTTGAGTGTGCATTCACCTTGCTCCATGTGGTCGTGCAGGTCATCCATGAGGCAGTCTTCCTCGCGGTGGTAGATGTCCCCGTTAGGGGCGAAGATTAGGTATACGTTCATTTGTCTGTGTTTGTGTGTGTCTCCCGTTCCGAGTGAATGGTCTTGTAGTTGTTCTCTTCGTTAGCCGCTGACACCCACACATTGAGGTTTTGGGGTGTAGACTCTCGAAGGGTCTCCATCTGCGAGGCTAAGTTGCGGCAAACACGCGCCCTGAGCGGGTCTGTGTCGGGGTTGTGCCACTCACTGATGAGTGTGTCAATCATGTCCTCCACGAATGACTTGTGCATCCTCTTGTAGTCTGCTTCTGTATATGCTTGTTTCATTAGTCTGTGTATTTGAGGGTGATACCGACAGCCTCGCTCAGCACCTTGCCGAGCGGGTTCCCCATCTTCTCGATGGTGTCAATGGGGGTGGCGATGAAGAACATCTCCGCCAACCTGAGAGCCTGTTGCATCTTGTGCATGTCACCCTCATTCACGATGACGTTGTCGGGGTCGTCGTGGATGTTGATGAAGGCCACGGGGTCCATGGCGGGGAGCGGGTCGAGAGCGGTCACGACATCCACATCGATGTCGGTGTAGATGTCGTGGTCACGCCACACGCTGATGTGGGTGTCGTCGGGGAGGCATTCGAGAGCCTCGAAGAGTTCTTTCTTCGTCATGTCTGTGTTAATTGAAGGTGTATCCGCACTCGTTGCAGAATTCGTAGGTGTCAGAGTATTGGACCTCTTTCTTGCCGCAGTTGGGGCATTCGTCGACCTCGTACACACAGGCCAGATCGACCATCTGTGTGTGCCCACGGCTGGGGCTGTCGTCCTTGGGGAGGAACTCGTCGAGGGTCTGCATGACAGAGTCCACGGCGGTGAGCAGGGAGTCGTCGGCCTTGTATCCGATGCGGCGGAGGATGCGGACAGCGAGGTCGCGCTTGTAGTCTGTGTAGTTCATGTCTGTGTCAGAGGTTGATGAGGATGGCGATGATGAGGGGGACCGAAGCGGCCAACAGGGTTGAGAGTGTGTCGTTCATGTGTCAGAAATGCTTGTGGATGAGTGTGTGCAGTAGGAGCTGGTTCTCAATGCGCGGGTTGCCCTTGTCACGCTTAAGCAGGTCCGCCACTTCGGGGGCCTCCACTACGAGGTTCGGGTTCACTTCGCATTCAGCGCAGATACCGAGGAAGTCATTCTTCGTCATGTGTGTGAGTGTTAGAGGGTGATTTCTTTGCTGTTCTCGATGCTGTAGATAGCCTTCTCTCCGCGCTCCCTGCCGAGTGACTTTGCCACGGAGACGTCCTCCACGAGGGTGGTCACATCGAATACGATGTCCTCGCCATCCACCCATGTGCCGACACACAGGGGGTGCTGGGGCATCCATCCGTGTTCGTAGGCGGCGTGCCAAGTCTTCTCGAAGGCGGCCTTGAACTCCTTGAACAGGACCTGTGGGTGCTTGGAGTCGAGGCGGCCATTCTTGCCGTCAAACTCCGTCATGGAGATGCGGACTTCAGGGACACAGCCACCGACTGCGTGACCCCAACAGGGGCGCCATGGGTCGGTCGGCATCTTGTCGTAGTTCAGGGTTCCAGCCTTGAACGTGTAGCGTGGGTGTCCTGGTGTGAGCAGGATGGTGTCACCGCCGTCAGCAAGGGTGCGGCCATAGGACTCAGCAATGAGCTGGAAGTGGGGGTATTCGAAAGTCTTCATGCTTGTGTGTTTGCGAGGTTGGTGTAATACACGATGTTATCTTTTGCTCGTTGCTTCTTCTGCTCGTTGCGTGAGTGTTGCAAGAGTTGCTCGTGAAGCCGAATTTGCTTGTGGCAGTAGTCCCGAAGGGAGAGCTTGACTTTCATGTCTGTGAGTGTTTGAATGTGAGAGACACAGGAGGAATCGAACCTCCACCCTTGCGGGTCACCATGTGTGTCTGACAGGTTCTGCCTGTCTCGCAGTTAGGAGCGTCCTCCCCTCTGCTACGGATACAGCCTCCGTGGGACTTATGGGTTGTGTTCAGTACTTGATGCCGTAGTGGTTCTCCACAAGCACCCTTGCCTTCATATGTGCATAGGACAGCTTCTGTGTCTCCGTCCCTGCCGTCTGTGGTGAGGGGAGCGGGATGAAGCGGGTGAAGGGTCCGTCCTTGTGGTCAATCTCCACAGCGTGGAAGTCTTCGCCGTTCATGATGGCGGTGGTGATGGCTTGCACAGCCTGTTGTGTCCGTGCCGTGTAGTCGGCGAGTCTTGTGTTGAAGCTCATGTGTCTGTGAGTGTTATGTGTTGTGACGGTGACGCTGTGTCGTTGTTGACCACAAAGATAAGCACATCTTTTCCACTTATCCTAATTTCTGATGAAGTTTATTTCTTACCCTTAGGGTAGATTGCATCAAACATCGATTGCTTGAGCGCCATGTCCTGCATCTCTGCATCTGTGTACACTTCGCACATCCCACAGGGAAGCCTGAATATGCAACAGGTCTGCCCGATAGCGTTCTCGAACAAGTGAAATTCGGCGTTCAGGTACTCGGCGGCACCTTGGTAAATGGAAAGTTGTTGATTGCTCATGTCTGTGAGTGTTTGAGGGTTCGATCTTGTGTGTGTGTCTGTGTGTCACGCATAGTGCGTCTCTGTGCGAACCAAGTCACCGCACTCGTCTCGCAGGACGAAGGTGGCCCCGAAGGTCTCCCCGCCAAGCAGGGACTTGCATTCACGCACAGCGGCGTTCCGAGCGTGGACCACGTTGCCGCTTCGCATTGAACGCTTGAGTTCTTTGCCGCAGTTCGTGGTGAGTGTGAGGGTGTAATTCTCCATCATGTGTCTGTGTGTTTCTGTGTGTGAATCAGAGGCAATCGTCCAAGGACACCTCGTCAGCGGAAACCCCGTAGCCATCCTGAAGGGCGGCGTAGCGGACAGCGTCCTCCATACCCAAGCCCTCAGGGACATCGGCGTAGTCCATCCATGTCTGTGTGATGACGTGTGCCTTGGCTGGGTTCTTCGGGGTCACCTCAACCTCAGTGCGCTTCCCTGTGATGTCCTCCACCACCTCGGTCTTGACGGCCTTCGCGGCTCGTGTCTGTGCCATCTGCATGGAGTGGCGCTGGGCCTTAGCCTCCAACCTGCCGTTGCTGTCCTTAGCACCCTTCTGAGCCTTGCGCTTGAGGCGCTTGGCAGTGACCGACTGAACCTTGGTCTCCATCGGCTTCGTGGGGAGCACCACCGTAGGCTTGGTGTGTGTCTGTGACACGGAGTCGTAGACAGCTTGGATGGAGGCAAGCTTGAGCTTTTCAGCCCGCTTGGCGACCTTCCCAGCCTTGCGGGCCTTCTTGTCTGTGTATGCCTTGAGAGCCTTGGCGTCAGCCTTCTCTGCATTCCAAAGTTGACGGTTTGCAGCCTTCCTGCCTTGCAGGGTGAGTGTGAGCTTCTGAGAAGCGGTGAGGGTGTAGGTCATGGTAGCCATGTGTCGAGTGTTTGAAGCCCCAGCGGCGTTGCTGAGAGCTACAAAGATATGGACAACTTTTCGATAAATGAGGAAAAAGATGAGGACAATCTGGTGCGCGATTTCTCCTGCGCATTATGCGCGTGGAAACAGGCGAAGATTCGCATCATGTGTGTGCGATACCAACCACCATGCCAAACCCTGATTTGATGCAGGATAAACGTGAATCAACGAAGCTCTCGCGAAGCAAAGCTTCCTGTGTGAAACCATGTGCGATTCGGCAGGAAGAACGCATGCGGAATAGAGTGTGGTTTGGCGTGAAGAGATTGGGGTATGGGGTTGTCCTCCATCTAAAGATGAGTGTGACTGCAGATTCACCTAAAGCGGTACTGCATCTGACCTGCTTCAATCCGATGATTCCCAGTGGGTTACCCCGCAAAAGCTGAAATGTTTGGCGGAGCGGTGCGTCATGACAGGGGGGTGGGGTGCGGATATGCGTTTGGGTATGCGTGCGCGTACGTGTTACAGTACGTAGAGTCCCCAGGATCTATATTACTCAACCACAATTTTTAAGCGGGTATTCTGTTCTAAGACAAGGGGGTAGCTTTGATGCGTTATAGTCATCCTTCAAGACTTGCATATGTCAGAAATCTGCTGTACCTTCGCTGAGCAGCCTAGCGGATGACACTACAAAAGCTTCTGTAAGTAGCTTCCAAGTATTTTTTGGAGATTCAGGAGTCAAGGAGTCTGTTACACTTCGAGCTGTGAGGGCGCAAGAACTATCTTGTTATCTTTGCCCTATGAGAGCCAAGAAAAGAAAAGTTACTAAGGGCAGCTTCGGCGTAGAAGTTGATGGTAAAGAGATCCAAGTAGAAGGCAAGAAGGTAGAGAAGCGCGGTGGGAAGGTCACCAAGTTCAAGGCCAAGGGGGAAGGTGATGGGTTCAAGGTTAAGATCAAGGACAAGCTCAAGAAGAGTAAGTCTGGCCTAGTGAAGAAGGATCGGAAGCGCACTAAGTACAGCTGATATATTTGTAATATGAGAGCAGTTAAAGGACCCAGGGTAGGGGACCCTATCGACCCCAAGAAATTAAAGAAGGGGTTAGGGTATGTTGAGAGCAGGCACAATCCTGCGGCTATGAACCCCACTAGCTCGGCTACGGGGCGCTACCAGATGCTATACAACCTTATTAAAGGGGAGCCAGAGATGAAAGGGGTGAGCAGGGACAGCCTTTCTAGGGCCCCGCAGCTCCAGGAGCTACTTATGGATAGGAGGATTAGAGAAGGCATCTCTGGACCGAGCTTATCTAGGAATGCAGAGGACCTAGAGAAAGAGTATAAGGGACAGCTTGGAGACAAGTGGACGTTTAGGCCTGACGAGGTGGCTGCTCTAACACACTTCTTAGGTAGGCAGGGGACGAGGAACTACTTCGCTTCTTTGCGTGACGGGAAGGAGTATGGTGTCCCAGGGGTAAATAAGACCCCAGAGGAGTACTTGGCTTCGTATAACGAAGGGCTAGGTCAGTAAGTACGTATCAAGAAGTATATTTGCACCAAGCAAGGGGTAAAACACAGAATCTATGGCGGTAAAGGGAATTAACGGTGCTGACTTAAACAATATCAGCGAAGTAGACGGGCGTTATAACGTCTTAAACAAAGTCAATGGGAATGACGCTGATCTCTCCCCTCCTGCTGTAGCGTATTCTGTTAGGAACCTTAGCGCCCTTACTGGAGTTACTTATGACGGTCCTTGTATGAGGATCTTAGTTGACGCTACTGGGGACGGGCCTGACGCCACTGACTTAGAGTATGATATCAACTTTACTGCTGACGGGGATTTAGATACAGCTGACATAGAGCTGAAGTGTACTGGCGGTAAAGATGCGTATGTAGTAAAGTGGTATGACCAGTCTGGTGCTGGTAACGATGCTGCTCAGACTGCTTATGCTGCTATGCCACAGGTTTGTTCTGCTGGGACGGTGATTACTGAGAACGGGAAGCCATGCGTTCAGTTTACTGATGGAACCCTCCAATCAATGGACGCCAATATTTTTAGCGATGAAAACACGCTATTTTTTACCACTGTTTTGAATGCTTCATACAATAATGGAAATTCAATGCCTTTTGGTGATTTGTCTGTCAATACTCGCTATTTTCAATGGAGGTCAGATGCTTTGCGTCTAAACAGTGAAATCGCCACAATTAATTTTAGCACGTCAAACCATGTAGCAAATCAAATCAACGTCACCTTTGAACGCATCAGTGGCAAAATAGAAATGTTCCAAAACGCTTCTAGTCTGGGAACAAGCACAACAACACAACGGATATATTTTCAAGACATAGGTAACGGGTTTGTACCGAGTAATAACACATATGTTGAAGCAAAAATTCAAGAGGTTATCGCCTATCATACTGACCAATCCTCCAACCGCCCTACTATCGAGAACAACATCAACTCATACTTCAATATCTATCAGTCTCGTAAGAACATCCTCCCTGGGGCTGCAGCAGCGTACTCTCTCAGGCAGCTCAGCAGCTCTTCTAAAGTAGCTCTGCGAGTGAGGAGAGACACTGGTGTCGGTAGTGGTACTGACGATGATGAAGCTGATGTCGGATTTGATGCTAACGGGGAGGTGAGCCTAAACTCCCCAGTAAGTAACTTCGATCCTACAGGTAGTGCTGCTACTACGTTAGGGGAGTTCCTTGCTGACGCAGCGTATGATGATAAAGACAGTTTAGGTGCCCCAGCTGATGGTTTTGTTACAGCGTGGAAGGACCAGAGCGTCAATGCAAACCACGCTACTCAGACTGCCCCAGCTGCTCAGCCGCAGGTTTACGACGCTACTACAGGGTTGATTAAAGAGAACGGGAAACCCTATTTGAAATATGGACTGTTAACCACGGCAGTAAATTTTGGCACAGACAACTGGATTTTTAGCGCGTGCGGTAATATCAGCGATAATACCAAGTTATTCTTTGCGGGTAGCGGTTCAAGTTATGTGGGCCTTGCGCAAAGTGGTAGCACAAGCTCCACGATTAACAGTGGTGCAGGAACAGTTACGGCCTTTAGAAATGGAAGTAGTTATTCCTTTACTACGAGAGACGCGCTATATACAGACATAGGCACTCAATCGCTGCTTACTATTAATCAAGATAACAGTGGTTGGACCAATGTAAATTTAGGTTATACCTTCTCACCCGACCAACGAATGTACAGTTTGCACGAGGTTGCAATTTATGACACTGACCAAAGCAGCAACCGCACAGACATAGAAGGCAACATAAACGCTCACTACGGGAT
>JGI20160J14292_10002474_pt1 | contig 14756 bp, 12 predicted proteins | sample COG_10_FD_14292 | JGI IMG/M metagenome (IMG submission 14292) | reverse complement strand
GTTGGTCTTCAAGATATATCAGATAATAAAGAAGTACGTGGTCGTACTATAGAATTAAGTGCAAATGTTACAGATGCGGCTGAAAATCCAGCTGCCGAAATGACAAAATCATTTATTGTAGATAAAATTGCACCAGTAATAGATAAAGTGGAATTATCATGGGGTAATAGATTAAATGCTGGTGAAGATGATATTAGTGGAACTGTTACTGTAACAATATCTAATGCAGATGCAAGTGGAGAAACATTAACTGTTGGATTAAATGGTATTGACTACTCGGGTGTAGTGGATGTATCTAAGATTGAACTTCAAATACCTGTAGTAGACCTTCAAGATTTATCGGATAATAATATAGCCGGTGGATTATCTTATGACTTAAGTGTAAATGTTTCTGATGCTGCAGAAAATGCTGCTACCGAATTTATTAAATCATTTATTGTAGATAAGACAAAGCCAACAATAGTAGCAACAATAGTTTCTGATAATGCAGATACTTCACTTGCCAGAGATGGTGATACAATCACATTATCATTAACAATGGATGCAAGCACCAATGTACCAACCGTAACATTTAAGAGTGGTGGTGATGATATTAGCGGTTCAGTTACATATGACCCATCGAGTGGTACGTCTAATACATGGAGTGTATCTTATGATGTATCAAGTGCAGATACAGATGGTAATGTCACGATAGATATAAGTGTAAATGATTTGGCTGATAATTGGACAGCTAACTTTACAACGATTTCTGGTGATACTGTAAGAGTTGATAAATTGTTACCCGATATTAGTTCTGTTGTGTTATCATGGGGTGAACGCCTTAGTAAGACAGAAGCTGATGTATCTGGAACTGTTACTGTAACAATGGCAACTACAGATGACCATGGAAAAACGGTTACATTGGGATTAAATGGAGAAACATATACTGGGGATATATCAGGGTCATCAGTAGATATTGAAATACCAATAGTTGACCTTCAAGATTTATCGGATAATACAACGGAAAGAACATATGATATGAGTGTGAATATAACAGATTCTGCAGGAAATGCGGCTACAGAATTTATTAAACAATTTATAGTAGATAAGACGGCTCCTCAAGTGTTGGTTGATAGTTTCACTATGAGTGACATAGCATTAGAGAGAGGTGAAACAGCTACTGTAACATTAGTCTTTACTGAAGCAGTTATTGAATTTTCTAGTGCTGATGATATTACTGTTGAAAATGGTGAATTAACAACAATGACTTCTGTTGATGATATAACATGGACGGGTATATATACTCCATTTAGTTCTGTATTGGATACAACTAATGTATTAACTTTAGCGACAACATACACAGATAAAGCTGGAAATCCTTCGGTAAGCAATGCAAGTAATACAACACCCAACTTTGAAGTAGATACAAAATTCGCTGGAAATATTGATATTCCATTGATATTTGATATGTCAGGTAATGCAACGGTATTTGGAGAAGAATATTCTGACGATGTTATTACAAATCATATTAAATTAAAGATTAATGCTTCTAGCACTGGTAATAATAAATCGGCAGCCTTTATTAAAGCTTTTAAGAGAATATATTATACTGATGCATTGATTAAAGATGAAGCAGATGGTGTCAATTTCTGTAAAGATTTCTCTGATAATAATACGGGTGGCATAGGTTCTGCAATCCAAGATATATTATTTAATAGTACAAATATAACACATTTCGGAGCAAATCCATCAGATAATTACGGCGCTGTAACCGGACCATCCGGCACATTTTATGGTATACCCATTGGGTCAAGACAAAATGTAGATGACCCATCTGGTTCAGCAGATAGTTATTATAAAGAATTAATCATTGACAATGAAGGAACACAATTTTATAGAATACTTATTCGTGTAGCATGTACTCATTTAATGGGACAACCATTTAGTCAAGCATTTATTCGTGAAGATACAGTAAAATCTGATTTGGAAGCATGTGATTTAAGTTTTCAGCTTATTGAAAGTCTAAGTCTTAATGATATGACACAAATCGCCGGTCAATCTGGAGAAGTTGTTGATATTAGTTTGGGAACACAAAATGATATATTACAAACAATTTATGAACAATTATTACGTGTTAATAACTTTGAAATGGGTAGAGAGCCAGACCAGAGTGGAAATGATAAGGGAATATTGAGAGAAATGGCATTTAGACCCGGTAATGTAGTAACATTTTATATACGACCAAGACTCTTTTTCGTAATAGACACTGGATTGGGTTCAGCAAATGTTGGGAAAGCATTGGGTAATAATACAGCTATAATGGATAGTAGTTCTACAACTGTAGGCGTAAACCAAGAACAGACTGAGGCTGAAAAACTATTTAATTCAATTTTTAGCTCTAATTCTAGTTCTGCCAACCCAATCGGTTACAGATGGTTAGCTGGTCGTCAATCAGATAGTCCTGCATTGAATCAATGGGAAACTAATTTATCGAGAACAGATGTTTTATCGCAATTAACAGGAAAGGGTGCAGCTGGTATGTTTGATGGACATATTTGGAAAATTGAAGTAACATTATAATATTATTAATAATAATAATCAAAAATAATAATCAAAAATAATAATCAAAAATAATAATAAAATATTAATTAAATTTTAATATAAAATTAATTAAAATTTAAAAAAAAAATTGTGTAGTTAATATAAAATAATGTCTACTACTAATATTGATATTCCATTGATATTTGATATGTCTGGTAATGCAACTGTTTTCGGCGAAGAATATGCCGATGATATAGTAACAAATCATATAAAATTAAAAATAAATGCGTCAAGTAGTGGTAATAATAAATCTATAAATTTAATAAATGCATTTAAGAGGATATATTATACAGATGCTTCAGAACTAACTGAAAGTAATGGTGTTCTTTTTTATAAAGATTTCGCAGATGATAAAACAGGTGAAATTGGTTCAGCTATACAAGATTTATTATTTAATAGTGAAAATATTATTCATTATGGTTCTGATCCATCTGATAATTTTGCTCCTGTAACGGGACCATCTGGAACATTTTTTGGTATACCTATTGGAGCAAAACAAAATGTAGATGACCCATCTGGTTCGGAGGATAGTTATTATAATATTATGTTTATTGATAATATTGGCACGCAATTTCATAAAATTCTCATTAGAATAGCATGTATTCATTTAATGGGTCAGCCATTTAGTCAAGCATTTATTCGTGAAAATTCTGTCGAAAATGATTTAAAAAATTGTGATTTAAGTAAACAAATCATTGAAAGTTTTGAATTAAATACATTAAATACCGTTGCTGGTCCATCAGGAAGCGTTGTTGATATAAGTTTAGGAAAGCAAAATAATGTATTGCAAACAATTTATGAACAATTGTTGCGAGTAAATAATTATGCTATGGGTGTTGAACCAGATATTAGTAATTCAAGTGATGAAAAGGGTGTATTAAGAGAACTTTCTTTTAGAGAAGGTAATATAGTAACATTTTATATTAGACCAAGATTATTTTTAGTAATAGATGCATCATTAGGTTCTGAAAAAATTGATGATGCTATTGGTTCTAATACAGCAATAAAAGATAGTAGTTCATCAAATATATCAATAAATAAAGCACAAACAGCTGCTAATAAATTATTTGATTCTATTTTTAGCACAAATTCAAGTTCAGCAAATCCAATTGGATATAAATGGTTAGTAGGTCGCGGTACACCAACCGATAATGCAAAACTAAATCAATGGCAAACAAATTTAACAAAAGCCGGTGTCCAAACACAATTAAATAATAAAGGTGCTTCTTCAATGTTTGACGGACATATTTGGAAAATTGAAGTAGAATTATAATGCAAATTGTAATATATTTTCAAAATTTAAATATTTTTTAAAAATAAAAATATTTAGATAAATTATAAGCAATGACTTCAGTTCCAATTCAAATACCTTTAATATTTGATGTTTCAGCAAATGGTGTAATTTATGCAGAAGAATATGCAGAAGAGAGTATAACAGCTCACTTTAAATTTAAAATAACATCACCAGAGAAAACGAATGCAGGGTCTTCTAATTTATTTATTAATGCTATGAAAAAGATTTTATATACAGATGAACCTGAAGAAGATGTTTCTGGTGTTTTATTTTATTTGGATTCTGATGAAAACGATGATGTAGCTGGTAATGCGGCGGCTCGGACAAAAATTAGTGACGATATAGGTGATGCAATCAGACAATTATTATTATATGGGCAATTAATTCAACATGATGGGGTTGCTAACTTAAATGGTCAAACAGTAGGTTGCTTTGGTTCAACACCAACTGGATCAACTGGTATACCAAAAGGTGTTAAACAAACAGGAGACCCTTCGTCAAGTGTAGCTGCAGATTGGTATAGTAATGAATTTATAGATGCAGGTGATAATCAGGGTGCTACAGCTAGTCAAGTATTAATAAGAATAGCCTCAGCTCATTTAATGGGACATCCTTTTGCCCAAGCATATATACAAGAGTCTACCATTGATAATGATTTATCAAATACCAATTTCGGTGGTCAAATAAAAAAATATTTTGGAATAGAGAGTTTAAATATAGGTGGAGATACAAATAATAATACTCTAGATGTTTCCGTGAATCGCACAAAAGGAACCCGTATAGATATGTTACAAACAATTTATGAACAATTAAATAGAGTAAATTTGTTACAACATTCGGATATGGATGATTTAAGTGGCAATGATAAATTCGGTGTGTTAAGACCCTTTGTTTTCAAACAACATAATACAGTAACATTTTATATAAGACCTAGATTATTCTTAAAATTAGATGATGTAGCGGGTGTTACTAAGTTATCAAGTGCTGTTGGTAATGCTTTAGGTATTTCCGGATCTGTTTATAATGATGGTGAAACCGGTGTTTCAGATGCTAAAGGCGTTTTCAATAAAGTTTTTTCAACAACAGATGGTGACCCCGGTAGTGGTTTTCATTGGTTAGTTAGTGCCAGTGATGGGACTTACTCTCATGCAGAAACTGTATCAAGGGGAGAGCTTAGTCAGTGGCAAACAAATTATGCTTGGTCAGATATTTGCGGTGAAGCGGGAAGTGCAATTGGTATGTTTGATTCACACATTTGGAAAATAACAGTTACGTTGGGCATAACAGATGTCACAACAGGAACATAATATTATACTATTTTTTTAAATATTAAAAAAATAGTATAATTATAATTTAAAATGAACTCAATGTTCGGAAAACATATTGAACCATTAACTTCGAGTGAAAGATTAAAAAAGAAAAGAAATTTAGAAATATATAAATCTTTAGTAACTTCTTCTAATAAAAAAAAAGAAAAAGTATGTTTGGATAAAGATAATAATGTTAGAAATGCAATTAATTATGAATCTTATATGAATGTTGTGGATGGATTTTATGAAAATATAAAAAAAAATTCGTCATGTTGTGAAAATGATAAAAATGCAAATTGTTTCAATGTGTATTTAAAAGACGATACTAGTTTATTTAAAATAAATACATTTGATGATGTAAACAATTCATTTATTGATTTTGAAAATGCTAGTGTAGTATATGATTCAAGTGAAAATGGTATAGGTAATTTTACGAAATGGATTCCAAGTGATGGAAGTGTTATTAATCCAGTGGGATATTTTGAACCAGATACTGATTCTATAACTGGGGAAATAAATGAAGATAAAGGTTTTTTTGTTGAAGCAGTAAAAGGTATATCTGGTTCAACATCAACTTTTTTTCAAAAAGGAGCAATTGAAAAATCATCAAAAATTATATATCCATATGACAAAAAGGGAACTTGTGCAAAATTAATTATACCAAAATTAACATTTTTTGATCCAAATGGAAATTCTGGTGGTAAAGTTGCTCGCGATATTAAATATTTTTTTCCAATGAGTAAATTAAGTAAATATAATGATAAGTGTGAATAAATGATTAGTGATAACTTAATTTAAAAAATATATTTTTAAAATATATAATGGTTTATAAAGCATTATTAGTTGGTATTAATTATTACATGCAAAAAGATGACGCTCTTTTATCTCCCTTAAATAATATAGAGTTATTGCGTGATTTTTTAATTAGTTATGGTCATTTTAAAGAAAAAGATATTGTATTATTAAGTGATACGTCAATATACAAAAATGCAACTTTTTTTTCTATAACAAGCGAATTAAAAAAATTACTTAAAAATAGTAATAAAAATGATTTCATTTTTATATATTTTACTGGTTATGGGAATTATTTAGATTTATTAGACCCCAAAACTCTTAGATATCAAAAAGAAAAAATGAAACGTGTATCATTATATAAAAAAATAGATCCTAATATATTATTTTTACCACAAGATTTTCATATATCAACATTAACAAAAGAATATTTCAAATCGATATTAAATACAAGTAATTCAAGACTATTTTTATTTTTTGATTGTTTTAATAAAACAAATATATTAAATTTTGAATATTATTATGATATACAAACAAAACAATTTATAAAAAACCTAAAAAAAAATAACTGGAATACTGATATAATATCTTTATCATCGAATACTTGTGAAAAAAAATATTTTCATGAATTTTTCAAAATAAATTTTATTAATGATAAAATAAAAAAATTTTATAGTCATTTTACAATATATTTTTTAAAATATTTGGTTGATTATTTACAATTAAATGTAAATTTCGTAACATACACATATAAATCAATGTATGGAGGTTTGTTAAAAATAGATAAAGATACTCAATTAAGTTTTTCTGAAACAGAAGAATCCATTCAAAATGAAGTATTGGATAATCTAAAAAAAAATTGTTGTTGTCATGATAAAAATTCATTATTTCTTTCATTTTCACATGAAAAATTAATAAATAATAATTTTTTAGATACAAAAATTATTGAAGATAACTTAGTAGAAGAACAAAAAGAAAAAGTAGAAACAAAACTTAAATATAGAGATAAGTCATTAGCTTATATGAATTCCGAATTAGAAAGAAAAGTTAAAATATTAAAAGTTCGTAATGATAATTTATCAAAACAATTAATAAAAATGAAAAAGAATGAAAATAAATTTTTAAAATTTAATTTTTAATTAAATATAATAAGTATAATTATATAATATGCCGCATTCATATCAATCAAGAAATACAAATTTTGGATGTTCAGGACAATTAGTTGAACCCAATGGAAATGGTATTGTATTCGAATCGGAAATATTGGGTGAAATAAGTGCATTAACAGGTAGAAGTGCATTTGCTATAGGTAGTGTATCGGTTATAACAGCTGGTGGAGATAGAATAAATAATGGTGCTTTATTAGATGATAACTTGCGTGAAATGATTCAAAAAATTCAAGAACATTTTATGATTCCCTTTGTAGAATTTCGTATGGACAGGAATACAAATCAATTATTAGATTATGATGTAGAACAAAATTTAGAACAAAATATACAAGACGGGTTTTTAGAATTAGATATTAGCACAAATATATTAAAAAGAACAATAAATGTTGACGGAGTTACAAAAACAACAACAGAAAAACTGATGATTGATTTAAATGGATATTTGGAAAAGACGAGAAATTTACCTCAGAACTTTGATATTTCTAAGGATGAAATTGAATTAATGAAACAGGATGACGCATATTTAATTGCTTTATATGGTTTAAAAACATTAACTGTAACAAATCGCGGTTTATTATGTTGGATAGAAAATAGAATGTTAAACGAAACAATTATTGCTTTGCAAAAAGACCAAATAGAAAGTAGTCAAATGCAAAGTTCATTGGTTTTTGATATTGCTGCAACAGCCGTATTGGATATTCGTTATCTTGCTTATTTAAAAAAACATGTTCATTGTCCGCCTACTATTAATGGTCAACCAAATCCTGATTATGATGCTGCTTTTATACATACAGGGGTTTTTGATGCCGCCTTATTAGCCGCTTTTATTTAATTTTTAATTTTTATATTTTATATTTTATATTTTACAAGTAAAATATAAAATATAAAATATAAAAAAATATAAATATATTAAAATAGTTATATACATATGACAAGTAGAACAAATGAGGACATTTCAAATTTATCATATAGAATGTCAAAACAATTAGATTTAGCAATGAATGATCTTAATAATATTAAAAAAAATATTAGTGAAATTAATACTATTGTGGATAACAATCATATAAATAATTCTAGAAATAATTCTAGAAATAATTCTAGAAATAATTATGAGAGAAAAATAGAAGAACCTGTTGAAGGGAAAACAAATATAAATATTGTAACAAATAATGAAACATCCTATGAGCATAAAATGCAAGATTCTCCTAGAGCAGGTTTTACTGGAGTGCAGCAAAATATGTCGCATAATAGATGGATATCTAGTTTGCGACATCCATTTCCGAATTACTTTTATTAGAATCTTTCTCTCGCAATAAAGATTCATATTTAATAATCAAATTAATATTTTCAATTAGGAGTTTTCTATTATTCGACATTAACTTATTATTTTCATTTTTTATTTTTTGTAACAGTTCAGGAAGATGTGTATATTTTTTTTCTGGTGTATGCAAAATATTATCACAAAATTTAATATTGCAATTATTAAATGTTTGTGGGTATTTTTCAATGGTGTTTACTAGTTCAATTAATACATGCTTTGTCATTGGTTGAGTTAGTTTTTTAACATATTTCTCATTATATTTTAAATTGTATGCGGCAAGAGTTTGTTCTATAGAAAGAGCCTTTTCAGAAATAATTGCATTTAACAGGGCATAATCAACGGGATTATCTTCAATCCAAGTAAATACTTGAGAAAGTTCACTTTTATTAGACATTTTATATATTTTATGAATAATTTTTAATACTTTTTAGAAATTATTCTAAAAACTTAATCAATTTTAAAATTGATTAAATTTTTTGTTATTTTAAACATGATTAAAAGAAACATAAACAAATATAAATAATGAGTAATCAATCTACAAATCAAGTAAATATTGTTAATTTGGGAGAAGGAGATATTTTATCTGATGCCGATATTTCTGAACTAGTAGATGTTTTATCAGATGATTCAAGTATTCTTTCAAGTGTTTCAGATGTATCTACAGTTGAAAATGATTCTAATGATTCTAATGATTCTAATGATTCTAATGATTCGAATAATACAGTGGAATCATACGCAATGGGATATGATGATGATATTCCACAGGCTATATCCGAAGAGATTGGAAACGCTTTCATGGGTGTCGGTGGTGAATCAAAAGTTGAAAGTTCCATTGAAGAAGAAAAAACACCAGAGGTTGTAGTAGATATGAATAGTCCGTTAGTGCCACCCGCTCCATCTCCAAAATTATTTACACCTTTAACATTGTCGAAATCCACCGAAACTGAAACACCTATCGTCGAATGTTCAGTTTGTTATAAAACATTGGATATTACTAATATTGTTAATACTACATGTAACCATACTTATTGTAAAAAATGTTTCTTCAGATGGATGAAATCAAGAACAACTTGTCCAATGTGTAGGAAAAACCTTGTATCAAGAACTCAATGGTATCAAGAAAATGATGTTAATGCTGAAATTGATGAATTAACAGAATTGAGTGAAAATTTAAATAGAAATACAATGGTTGAATTATCGAAATATCATAAAAATAAACGAGATAATGACAATTTGCTATGTGATAATTATAATATTCGACGTATGAATAATGAGGAAATTGCCCGAAAAATTCGTCTCAATACAGATATCAATTATTCACGAGGATATTTGAAAGCTTTAAATGGAACTATGATTGGTGAAGAATTTAAAAATAAAATTAGAAGTAATAGTTATAAAAATTGTCCGTATATACATGGATTTCACGCTGGATATCATGAGCGAAAACATTTATTTCCAAATGAAAAAAAAGAAAAGGAAGAGCAAATAAAGCAGGAAGAGCAAATAAAGCAGGAAGAGCAAATAAAGCAGGAAGAGCAAATAAAGCAGGAAGAGCAAATAAAGCAGGAAGAGCAAAATAATGAAAAAATTCGCAATATTATTATGGAATTTGATAAAAATACTCAAATTCTGCGAAATGAAATTGTAAAAAAGTATAATATTAATTTGGGTGCATCAAAACAAGAAGAAGAGAACGAGTATGAAGATTTTGATTATTCAGTTGTCCTTTAAAGTTAATAAAAATAATGAAAATAATAAAAAATAATGAAAATAATAAAAAATAATAAAAAAATATTTTTTTTATTATTAAATTTCTCTCAGAATCATTGTCTAAAAATTAATTTGACGACGGCGAATAAGAGGTGGTTGTCTCAGAGTAATATTGCGTTGTCGAAAATTAGATGGGCTATTCATAACGGGTGAATTACTTCTAATTAAAGCTGCGGCTCCGTGTGACATTGATTGTATGGTAGATAAATTACTAACGATAGAATTTGATTGAGAATATGTATTTTGGTCACTTGGTGTTAGAGATGATTGTCTCATAGCTTGAGTAAATGGAGTATTACTTGAACCCGATGAAACACGCCTCATATTATCAGACATATTTCTAAAAGCATTCTCAGCATTTTCTCTATTTGCAGAAAACGACATTGATTCATCTGGGCGAAACCCATAATGATTACCTGTTGTAACGGCATCCTGATTTGCGGCGATAAAGAAGCATTTTACGCCTTTCTTTCTTGCTTTAGTAACATATTTCTTCAAATCTTGAGAAGTATACATATTACTTTCATTATCTTGTCCATCTGTGCAACAAGCCCAAGAGATTGAAATTTTTGGATTGAGTGCTTTTACTTCAGGATGAAGATTATTTCGGAATATAGAAACGTTCTTAAGTAATTGTTTAATATCTTCAACGGCAGTATCATAAAGTCGAGTTGTGCCTCTTGGCTCCATTTCTTCAATAGCCTTCTCTTTTGAAAAGTTTATTGATTTTACATTCACGTTATCAAATAGCTTATTTGTTTCATCATCAAAAGTAGTTACTGAAATAAATCCTTCTTGATTATTTTTATTTGCAGTTTCTTTCATGGTTTTTACCCAATTATAAAGTCCATTAGCACTTGCATTATTTAAACTGCTCATGGAGCCAGACCGGTCTCCTGTAAAAGAGGCGAAAAAGTATTGAGGGGTTGGTTCATTATCACCAGTGTCTTTATTCAAACGAATGGAACGACGGAGAGTTTGTGACATTTTATATAGCGGTATCTATTATGTTTAATAATTCAAGTAAATAAAAATCAATTTAATTATTTTTATACTTTTTATTAATTATATGTGTATTATATAATAACAATGTCAAAATTACAAACAATTCCAGAAATATCGAGTTTGGAAAAAGATTATAATCAACAATTAGCAGCAGCACCCGCGGCACCATCAGCAGCACCATCAGCAGCACCATCAGCAGCACCATCAGCGGCAGCATCAGCGGCACCATCAGCAGCAGCATCAGCGGCAGCATCAGCGGCAATGCCAGCAATAGATAAAGAACAAAAATTATATACGGCACTTGCAAATTTATTCCAATGGTTAAATATTGATGAAGTTTTCGAAAAACATAAGGATAGTGGTAAAGTAGTTGGAAAAGAAACTGTTCGAGGTTATTATGAAAAAAAATTAGCTGCAACGAGCAGTCAAAGAATTTTATCTCAAAATTTATCTGATGGATTAGGTAATCCTTCTACTGCTGCACAAATTTTAAGTAAATCTAACCAACTAGTTAATAATTATAAACTACCTGGTGCCAATTCTGCTTCGTTTAAAACAAAAATAGGACCTTATAGTCGGCATTATTGTTGGTTAAGTGGCATTAAAATTACTGATGAAGATGCAACTTATGCAAATGTAACAGAAGTAGATAAAACAGGGGTAGATATAACAGAAGAGAAATATTTTACCAATGACCGTTGTCTTAAGGTATCCCAAACTGTTAATGAAGATGAACATGCTGTATCATTTTATGTTATGTTAATCTTTTTTGGTGGAATATCATCTGTTCCAAGTAATAATTATTCTTCAGAATATAAAGAATATTTCCGATTGGTAAATGTTATGAAAAGAAAGGGAAGAATAAAAAATAATTTTGAATTAAAATCAGATGTGAAACTAAGTCCTTACGAAAAATATATATATGATGCATTCATGCAAAATATAGAAGCAATTAAGGCGGCAGGCGGTGATTTTAATCTAATTTCACGAACATATCCATTTTCTACACTTTTATTAAATTTTATGGGTATAAAAGGTGCAAATCGTGGTATTTTTTTTACAAATAAAGAAAAATTAAATTATTATGGATTATGGCCAAGTTTTTGTTATTTAAATCAATTTAAAAGTAATTTTGATATGATTAGATTAGGATTTAAGATTAATAACAGAAATGGTAAACAATATTTAAGTGAGCCTTATTTTAAACCATCAAATACATTAATTGAAAATTTTGTTGATTATAGCGATGCAATAATAAAGGGTGCATCAAAAGAACAGGCTAGAGAAATTCGCAGAGAACCTTTGAGAGAAGAACCAGCAACCGGGGGTGGAAGAATATTTTTTTATAATAGGACGAACACAGGACTTTCATATAAGTATGAAAATAAAGCTAGACATAATCCACATTTTGCACCACATTGGAAAAAAGAAGTTGCAAAATATAATATAAAACAAGTTTTAAGTATGTTATGTGATATTGCAAATAATAATTTAATAGATAGAATATTTTATAATTGCGTTATCGTATGTTATTTATTGAAACATGGAGAAAGGAAAATAAAAAAAGATGATGATTCTATTAAACCTGGTAGATTTAATAATACATTAAAGCGTCCAATTACCCAAGCTAGGTCAATGGCTGCGGCAACAAGAATTCTAAATCCAATTCAACAATTAAGCCAAAGAGAAAGTAAAGAAATGGATAGGTTGTCATGGGGAGGAAAAACAGATAACATAGAAGAATTTATTAGATGTTATATTGATTATAAGAATTTACGTAAAAATATTAAACTGTCTGGGAGTAAACTTAATTCGCACAATAATTTAGTTGTTTTGTTAGAAGAAATTATGAATAAACGTTTTCAACCATTTAAAGGTAACAAAAAGAGAAGACAACGTGTTAATTTAAATACTATAAATACTGCGAAATCACGAACATCGACAAGCGTTGCAAAGCATAGACTTCAGAAAACAAAGAAAAAAAAGAAAAAAACAAGGGAGTTGGAAATATCCAAAAAAAGGGGAGAGAGAGAAGCGAGTAAAGACGCAACAAAAGGCACGTTTGCATTCATGGGAAAGAAGAAGAAAAAGAAGAAAAAGAAGAAAAAGAAAGAAACAAAAAAGAAAGAAACCAAAAAAGGCGGGAAAAGAACAAGAAAACGTAGATAATTTATAAAAATAATTATATTAATTTGAATTCATAAATGAAAATAGGAATGAAATAAATAAATGCATTTAAATTCATAATAAATGATAATATAATAACTACAGAAAAGATAAACATATTTATCTTTTTCAAATCTTTTTTGATTTTATATTTAGAGAGAATAATGTCTCGGAAAAATACCCAAAATGCCAATCCATACGCTGCTAGATTACCTAAAGGGCATATTTTAGATTCATATCTTCCTGTATTTATATTATGTTTAAAAAAATTAGGCATATCTTCATGATTCATTAAAGGTGCTTCCCAAATATTATGAAATGAATATTTTGTTTTAAAATAATTCCACATGAATATAATGTATGACATTTCAATAAATGTTTTACCATTATTTATCATTTTCTTATAATATATATTATATATATATTATGAATTTTATGAAAACATTTATAAGAAAAAAGAATAAAAGCAAATATTGGTTTTTATTTTTAATTTTATTCTTTGCAATAATGTCGCATAAGATTTTTTTAAAAAAAGAAAAAACAATAATTATTTTTAATAGAAACAAAGATATGCATTGGGGATGGCCAATGTCAAGTCCTCCTGCTCCAAGAATGCGAAATTTTTAAAAAAAGATATAAAATGAACAATATTTTTATATTTTTTTACAAGATATCCAATAATATTAATTACTTAAAAAAAATAATTTTTAAATTGATTTAAAGAAATAATAGCATATTATGTTGTAAGTCAGTGAAGAAGGACTATTTTAAATAATCGAATACCAGTATTCCCGAGTCCGGTCAAAGGGGGCAGACTTAAGATCTGTTGCGTATGCTTCGTGGGTTCGAATCCCACTGCTGGTATTGGGGAGCACGGAAATTTAATAATATAAGGACTGTATGCATATAGGATGAAGTATTATTATAAACTGGGGAGCGCGGAAATCTTGCTTGAATAGCTCAGTTGGTTAGAGCATCCGACTGTTAATCGGGGGGTCACAGGTTCAATCCCTGTTTCGAGCGGGGCTGACGAGCCGATTTGTGGAGGGTGAATACGTAACAGAATAAGATGTAGCTGATTATGAAAAGGTAGGCAAGACAAGATATTCACGGGGAGCACGGAAACTGTTCTGAGTTAGTAAGGTAACACCGCTTTGACGGAGCCCGGTTCGAAGCCTGGCAGAACAACAGGGAGCACGGAAATGCCGATTTAGCTCAGTAGGTAGAGCGCAAGACTTTTAATCTTGTGGCCGTGGGTTCGACTCCCACAATCGGCATAAAATGTGTCAAGATAAAACAGGACAAGATAAACCAGTATTCCCGAGCGGTCAAAGGGGCTCCTTTCAAGT
>JGI20160J14292_10002470_pt1 | contig 14785 bp, 13 predicted proteins | sample COG_10_FD_14292 | JGI IMG/M metagenome (IMG submission 14292) | reverse complement strand
TTTTTGTGATTTCTTCATTCTATGTAATGCGTCACATACTGACTCTTTTATGTGTTTAACTTCTGGATACATAGTTGCGAGCTTATTTGTTTCTAAGCAATTATTGGATCTATCGGCGTCGAGAATTTTCGCTTGTTCATCTGGTGTAAAATTCTTCCATGTAAACTGTGGATCAACAATATCTTTATACATTGTAAGAACTTCATTATGTGATATGAGTCCAGGATTGGTTAAATTAATTGTCCCGGTAACCTTATTCATAGTCATGTCTAATGCGATGGGTAATAACTCATCTAATACGGACATTGCGTTGGGTATAGAACATATGTATTCATATTTGGTGATTTTTGATATGAAATTGCGTGGGTCTAATCGGTCTGTAATAGGCATACGTATTCTAAGGTTGAGTGTATTTTCCTCACATAAATGCATTAATTCGTCAGTAAATCCTTTTACTATAGAATATCCAGAACCAAAGAAATTTGGCTTAGCATTTTCATCAAACCCAGTAGATTCATCGCCAAAAACATGTTGTTGATCATATTTGAAAATGCAACCAGTACCGAGATAAGTATAATGAATGTTATGTTTTTTACATAACATAGCCAATACAAGAGGTGAAAACAAGTTGTCTCTAACATTTTCATATATTTTACCTGGCTGTTCCAAATAATCGATAGTTGTGTATACTTTTCCATCTTCAGTTGTCCCATGTGTTCTGCCAATAAAACTCATTACATGAGTAGGAAGTATGTCTAATAGTTCGTTTTCTACGTGTTCCTTACAATCCGCTCTAACTTTAGACAAAATGAATTCAATATTTTTGTTAGTTAATATTGTACACATCATCTTACCGATCCAGCCACCATGTCCATAAATTAATATTTTCATTATAATTTTATATACCATTTTTTTTTTATGTTTTATTTTATAGATATATATAACACAGAATGGTGGTAAAATTGCTGATTACAGGTGGTTGCGGATTTATTGGGTCAAACTTCATTAATTACATATTTGATGAAGATAAATATGAAATAGTTAATATTGATGCTATGTATTATTGTGCTTCTGAAAAGAATGTGGATGAAAAAATACGTAAAAGTGATAAATATCACATGGTAAAAGGAAATGTATGTAGTGATGATATTGTAAATTATGTGCTTAACAAGTATAATATCACTCATGTTATTCACTTTGCGGCACAATCACATGTTCAAAATTCGTTCGATGATTCCATTCAGTTTACCAAAGATAATATATTAGGTACGCATATTTTATTAGAATGTTGTCGTAAATATGGTAAAATTGAACGATTTATCCATGTATCTACAGATGAAGTATATGGCGAATCTATGAATAGCGTAGAAGAACAGCATAAAACTGAGCACTCTATTTTATGTCCAACCAATCCATATGCCGCAACAAAAGCAGGAGCAGAATTAATAGCTCAGTCGTATAATCATTCGTATAAAATGCCCATAATTATTACACGTGGTAATAATGTATATGGCCCAAACCAATATCCAGAGAAGCTCGTGCCTCTTTTTATAAAACAACTACAAAATGACGAAAAGGTGACAATTCAAGGCGAAGGCACCGCAGTTCGTGCTTTTTTACATGCGTATGATACCGCACGTGCGTTTGAACTTATTTTATTGAAAGGTAAAATAGGAGAAATTTATAATATAGGGTGCGATGAAGATATGGAGTATGATGTAATGTCTGTAGCAAAGATGATGATAAAAAAGATAAAAAAAACGGATGATCATGATAAATGGATACGTTATATTGCCGATAGACCTTTTAATGACCAGCGATACTATATTAGTAACCAAAAGTTAAAAGATTTGGGTTGGAACGTAACCATTAATTTTGAAGATGGATTAAAACAATTAATTTAATAACATAATATGTAGTATATTATTAAATTACTTAGACGGTAATATTTAATTTACTTAGTTGTGTTTGAATATAAGGAGGTAATGTAACTACTTGTCCGCGCTTATATATTCGTCCTTCTTTTATACCACTCGTTTTAAAGTGATGTTTTATTTGCGCAGTATTAGTTAAATGAAGTAAATCATTGTGTAAGGAGGTATAAACATTTGGCTCGAAATCACAAGGTAAATCAATATTATCATAAACAGTTGTCATCATACTTTTAATTTTAATGATGGGATAATTTAATTTTTCTATGTATATTTTCTTATAAGGTTCAATAAAATGAATATTAATAGGTCTTTTCTCTTCAAATAATCCATTTTTATTAGTGAACAATTCATGTGATTTCATCTCAAGATTTGTAATAATATTGTATTGAGTTAATGATGGATCAGTTTTATTCTTATTAATAAACGATTTATATAAATTATTTATTTTTATTAAACCACTATAGTTATAGACTCGTAGGAAATCTGTATAATGATGTCTGCTTTCATTGCTTATCAGAATGCTCTGCATCTCATAATTAAAATCCATAAAATTTGAAAGAACGCATGGTTCTTTAATGAATAAATAGGAATCATTTGTTAGAATGAAATGCTTATAATGAATTAGTGTCGAATAATATTTATTAATAGTATGATTCCATTTACTATGACATACAAAGCAATCATTTTTAACATAATGAAAATCTATCATATTTTTGTTATTTGAAAAAACGGAATAAATTTTTTTCTCTATATTTGTATTTGAAAAGTCATCTGAATTACAAATGATTATTTTTTTTGACATCCGAATAAACATCATTATATTACGAATTAAGCACTGTATTTTCAGTTCAGAATTAGTGTGACATGCTATAATAACCAATGTTGCGTTTTGTTCTATTAAATTTATATTATTTGCTAACAATAGTTCATTACTTGTTATAGTAGATGGACTTTCCATATAGGAATAATTAATTTGATTCTCTATGAATTTTGTTCGATGCGAGACTTCATTAGAATATGGAAGAATACAAATACGTCCATTATTTTTGTGTATAACATTAAATACTAATCGTTCAAATACATGTTCAATTTGACTATCTGCTAATCCTTGATATCCAAGATTTGTTTCAAAATTATTACCATGTAGCTTACGGTTAACATATTCATTATAGATATTTTCTGTATTTAAATGAAATAAACTATAATATACCATAACCCAATGCGCATCGAATGAGTTTTTATAATTTAATATGTTGTAGAATTCTAATTTATATAAATAATTAGCTGTAGCATGAGACAAAATAAAATTGTTACCTTCTGAAAATAGTGCTATATTTTTATCTAAATTTAATAAATCGCAAAATTCGTCAAACATAGTCTTATTTCGCACATGACGTGCGGATGGAAATTGTGTATTTCCAGCGAATTGGTCATTAAGTACGAGGTGATAATAATCTCCATTTAAGATCATAGGAGGAAAATATCCATCATATTCATTGCGTTCGATAGATTCTAATATAAATGATAAATTGTCAAAGAATGGATTGAAATATTGTGCCCTTTTATTAGAATCACTTTTAGAATGTAAAAATAACATGTAGTCGTATTTAATTTTTAACCTATTAAGATGGTTAACCGCTATTATTTTTCCACCAATATCCATACCTTTATTTTGTATTTTTAGTATTATACAATTATTATATCTAATAGATGGGGTTCCAAATGAATATGTAACTATAATAATTGGTATATGTTGTTGTATAATTGTTATAAATTTCCCATACATTTGGTCAAATTGGTTAATATCTAAGCAATGAAGATGTGCAACTATTTTAAATGATCTGTTACACAAATCATCTACTGAATATATTAATTTATATATAACATTTCCTTCCAGTTTAACTAAATTTAATTTATACTTATGGTATATAAATGGAAATTTGCTATATATTGTAGTATCGTCATACAGATTATATTGTAGAGAAATAGAACTATTCTCTACATCGTCAATGAGTAGGTTTGTATTGCTTACTTTGGAATAATTAAGTTCTAATCTATCTAATATATTTATATTATGCGCATCTGTTGGATTGTATGGGGTATGATATGATGTTTTTTTATCAATTTGTAATTGCTTCATAGCTTGTATTAATTTTGTAGCACTATCATGAGAATTCTCTGTTGTATAAGTATTATCATATAGCACATCGTTCCATTTTATATCGTGGGTTGCGTTCCGTATAAAATACTCAATATAGTCATATATAGAATTACCTACGTGTTTCATTAATAGACAATTATTAGTAAGTGTATTTATATTACATGATTTAGATGATTCGATGCAGCAAATCCTATTCTCATCTTTACCGAACTGAAGATAATGGTTAAAATAATGATATGTATAATTACATATGTCTATTAAATCTATATTAAACATGATGTAAATATCAATACTAAAGTTTGGGTTTATGACGAGAACCCTATCGCGTATATCTTTCATTTTTAATGAGTAGAATAAATCATTATCCTGTTTATTTATAAATAACGTTTCGTCTTTTTTCCATGCGTTACTAAGAACATATCTCCACAATTTTTTTTTTGTTACAAGAAGATTAACTTGTTCTCTATATTGTCTTACATATTCTTTTAAATTTTCTTTACCAAAAAAAATGGATTTTAAATGTTTATATTCATCATTAATCATTAATAAATATAAATATAAAAAAAAACGCAGATTACTTTATTAATGATTTTAAATTATCTACTACAATTTTAGTAAGGGCGGTAGAACTATCCAATTCGTTCTTTTTATCTATTGTATTACTAATATCATCTTCTAATTTACTAATAAAATCCACTAATTTATCATTAACTTCTTTATACTTATTTTCTGCGATTTGACGTATCATACTTATTTGATTTTCTTCTTCTTGTTTTATTGCCAATCTATCATTTTGAACTGTTTGTGTATATTCATCAATGGTTTTTTCCATTATATTCATATTGTTGGCATCTTTTTCTTTCGTTAATTCATATTTAGTTCTAATAGCAAGTTCAGCATTTTGTATTTCTGCGTAATTTATAAGTTTACTATTCTCTACTTGTTTATATAAACCTTGTAATTTTTTGTTATTTAACTGTTGTATTTTATTACGCTTGTTATTTTCGATATTTTTCATATTTTCTAATTCCGCATGTATTTGTGCGTTACGTCTGTCTATTTTATTTTGGCTTTCAATCGAAAGTTTTTTTAATTCTTCATTAATTTGATTATTTCTTTGCTTTTTTATATTATCTATAGTTGAATTACTGATTTTTAGATTTTGTTTCTTTCCATTAAAATACCAATGTTTTGATGCGTCTAATTCATTTGATATATTTTCTATATTATTTACATTTACATAGAATTGCCAATCAAAATTTATAGATCTTGTTTCCATTAAAATAACGTTGTTCTTAAACTTGTAAAAATCATCATTATGTTGACTATTTTCAAAAACAGTCAATAATTGTTGATATCCTTGTGTATTTGCATGATGCCATGCTTCATTTATAGTTGTATCTCTTGATAGTTTATGTATAGTAACATAGTATAATGCTACTTTATTAAATAGTTCTTTAAACCGTAATTCATTTTTAAAAATAGCTTTAATATCCATAATATTATATATACATAAAAAAATAAATTAAACCATTTTATTTTATTTTATTTTATTTTATTTTATTTTATTTTATTTTATTTTATTTTATTTTATTTTATTTTATTTTATTTCGCACTGGTAAGTGGTATCTTTGTAATTAACCACGCTCCGATTATAGTCCACATATGTGAGATCGAGTTAATACTATTCGTAGTCAACCATCTAAGAGCAACACAATGAGGTGCTACTGTGACAAATGGTGACATAATAAATCCATATAGTGATATGTGTGCGCAAAAGTGGCAATACAGATTCACTGATATCATGTGAACAAGAATCCAGCACAAATATATTCTGGAAATATTCCAACATTCGTGCATCAGGTTGGCAGTGGATTCCGGTAAATATGAAACAATGTTATTATGTATCATGTTATGATAATCTTCACTATTCTCTTCATCTTCACTATTCTCTTCATCTTCACTATTCTCTTCATCTTCACTATTCTCTTCATCTTCACTATTCTCTTCGACTTCGTTATTCTCTTCGACTTCGTTATTCTCTTCGACTTCGTTATTCTCTTCGACTTCGATCTCGTTATTCTCTTCAGTCTCAACTATCGCTACACCGCGTTCGTTATTCATAGTTCTTTGACTTCGTGTTGTCATAGTTCTTAAATTGATGGACATTATATATATAAGATTCTTATTTCAATTTTTTTTACTATTTGCTTGATTTATACCAGAAAAAAGTGCTCACTCTCTTAAAAAAAATTGAAGTTAGATTTATACAATAGTAGGATGTATCAAACAAGTAACTATGTCAGCGAACAACATTAACCAAAGCATTAGCCTATACATTCCTTTCGTCTTCTCCAATATCACGGATAAGCGTATCGGAAAGGTATTCCATCATCTTGGACTCGGTGATGTCGAACGAGTCGATTTCGTCGATAAGATTCGCGAAACTGACGGCAAGCCATACAAGATGGCATTTGTCCATTTCCGTTCCTGGTATGTGAACGAATCGGTCTCGTCCCTTCATGAGACTCTAATGACTTCTGACAAATCTTCATCTAAGATTGTCTACGATGATCCTTGGTTTTGGAACGTTTTCGTCAACAAGAAGCCGCGCAGCGTAGAGGAATTGGCGTTGGAACGCGAGTTGGCAATCACTAAGGCAGTGCTTATGAGTGAAACCAATCGCGCCAACTACTTCTTTCAGTTGTCAGCAACTTGGAACAATACATACCCTTTGTATTCACAAGGTATTCACAACCAGCTTCCAATGATTATCTATCGCCCGGTAGATACAGACGAGATTGAAGGATATGGTGTTCCATTTATGATGGCACCAAACCCATCGTATATGCCCATATCTGAGCAACATCCTGTTGGAAATTACGCTACGGGAGCAGCAGTCGATCCTTGCTGGGAGAGTCATAACGTATGTAATTTGGAGGAAGGTGAAGTAAGCGTAGTATAAGTAGTAGTATTAGAATAATTTATTAACAGTAAAATATATAAAAAGGTTTCTTTTTTTATATATATTTTATTTATCTTACTAATTACATGTGCATTTTTTTATCACACGCGTGTTGACTACTCTACGAATATTTTTAGTATGTCTTCCAATACCAAGTGATGTAAAGTTGATTGGTTTTTCTGCTCCAGTAGTGAAATTAATTTGTCTACTATAGAAAGTGGGCATTTTATATTAATAGCATATATTATAATTTTACCATATAAAATATGCTATTTAATACAATTGACGCGATTGACATTTCAATATATAAACCGATATTGAATTTAGAGAACAAAATAAATTTAGGTGAAGTCCAGACATCCTATTTAATTGCGAAGGAGTTACTTAATATGTTACCGTCTGATGTATTCACAAATAAATCATTAAAATGGTGCGAGCCGGGAGCTGGACAAGGTAATATTTCAGTAGTGCTATTTAAAAAATTGGTAGAAGGTCTTAGTCCTTTATTTTCTTCAATAAATGAATGCAAAACGCACATTATTAATAGTATGATTACTCTTATTGAGATAAATAAAACGAATGAGAGTAGATTGATACAATTATTCGGGGAAACTAATGTAATTAGTAAAGATTTTTTACAAGTAAACTCTGGAGAGAAATATGATATAATATTCGGTAACCCTCCTTTTAATACTAATGGAAACAAGAAGGTACCAACGAATACAATTTTGTCGAAGTTATCTGATGGTAAAACCGCCTGGTGTGATTTTGTAGTTAAGAGTATGGAAATGTTGAATGAGAATGGATATATGTGCTTTATCATTCCATGTATATGGATGAAACCGGATAAAGCGAATATATACCATTTTCTTACAAGGTATAACATAATTCGCATTAAATGTTTTACTAATACGGAAACGAATGCGATGTTTTATGGGCAAGCGCAGACGCCATCAGTCTTCGTGGTTGTTCAAAAAACTATTAATACTAATAATAATTCACAGATATCCATTTTTGATAAAGTCAATGACAGGTACGTAGAGTTTATGTTATTCAAAGATATGCCTATTCCGAATTTTTGTCCAAACATCATATCTAAAATATATACTCATACACAAAAAGTAGGATCGATTACGGTATATAAGACAAATATGCCTTCTAAGCATACGGAATTAAGTGATAAAAAAGCGGGAAAATATACATACATAAACATAAAAACATGTACGTTGACTGGAAATAAGCCAACATTGGAATACTTATATAGTGTGAAACCGTGTGCTTATTATAACACTCCAAAGATTGTGATGGCACATGGAATGTATGGATTTCCATATATAGACCGTAGTGGTAAATACGGAATAGCTAACAGGGATAAGTATATTATAATGGATAAATCGTATGATGATATGTGTATGTTATCGTCTTTTCTCTCTACGAAGAGTTGTTTATTTATTTTTGAAGCAACGAAATATAGAATGAAATACTTGGAAAAGTATATATTCGAATATATTCCTGATATTACAAAAATAAAGAATTTCCCTAAAAACATTACTGATGAAACAATTGCTGATTTCTTTGGATTTAATGAATTAGAGAGAAAGGCGATTCAGACACAATATAAGAAGTATGATTATTTCCATTAACAGCAAAATAAGCACTGTAAAAAAAGATCCAATAAATTCTGTAAGTATTGAAGAAAATTGAAGTTAGTTTTTATATAACCAATGTATAGCAAACAAATAGTAATCATGTCGACGAACGATATCAGCGAACTAAGTAGTGTGATCGATTCAAGTATTGTCATTAAGCCGAATGTAGTTAGACAAAGTAAAAACCGAGAGCTACTGGAAAAATGGAATAGGAATGGTGGAAATATCCCAATATGTATCAATTATAATTGCGACCGTCCAGTTGCGATTAGGCATTGGTCGGCACAAGGCGACCCGTCTCTAAAAACGGAATGTTCTCGATGTTCGACTGCGCGCTGCGGTGGAAAATCAATCGAAGGCATAACCTTCCATAAAAAACATTTTTGCGAAAACAAAGATTCTATTTTGGGATGGAATTGTCCTATGGACCAATCGCGATATGCGGAGTTCCCAAGCGATATTTATGAGATGGACCATAAAGATGGTAATCATCACAACAATACGCCTGATAACCTGATAACGTTATGTAGTATATGTCATACGAGAAAAGGCAAAGAATCTGGCGACTTCAACGCACAAAAGCAATCATCAAGAATCAAGCAAAAAAAACATTAAATCGGTATAATAAAATGATTAGGAGTATTTATACTTCTTTTTTTATAAACGACTCGTATAAGGAGTTAGCTATTTCTGATTTAGCTATAGTATTTTTGATGGATGGTTCGCTATTCTTTAAAATATCAAATAGCATTTTCTTCGGATTTTTTGAAAGTTTTTTGATGGCTTCTTCCTTACTTAGACCGCTGTATTCTGAAACATCAAGTTCTATTTTGGAAATAGGCGTAATAGACACAATCTTTTTAATCCGGCTTATAAATAGGTCAATATATTCCTTGTGAATTTCAAACCCGATACATTTTCTATTATGTTTTGAACAAGATAGGGCAGTAGTACCTGATCCGAAGAACGGGTCCAATATTGTGTCTCCGATAAACGAATAATAGCTAATTATCTTATCACATAATTCAATGGGATAGGGTGCTGGATGTTTACTTCTCGTTTCGGGATTAATTTTCCATACATTGCTTCTTTCATATGGTCCCAATACCTTACTATTTAAGGCATCTAAGCTATTATAACTTCTTACTACTTGGTCGATTAAATTCTTAGATGGTTTTTTAAATACGAAGATATACTCATTTACGACGTTTGGCTTATATGCGACGGGTTGTCTATGTTGGTAAAACCCTCCGTTTCTATTTTTTGCCGCGCCTTCTGGTTTTATCCAGATGATATCCTCGAGAAATTCCCATCCAATCTTTTCCATTAGAGATACGAAGTGGAATGAAAGAGGTATACGTTTACTTTCAGTGCTGCGGCTTTCTCTAACGACCAATATATTACTGATATTGATACAGCATAATCGTCCAGGCTTAGTCAAGGTAAGAATTTTAGTAAATATTTTTTCCAAGAATTGTAAATACCGTTGATAATTTTCATATACAACGTAATCTTTTACGTTGAAATAGGGTGGTGACGTAACTGTAAGTTCAACCTCCTTTCCATTTTTTATAAGTTCGTCTAATCCAGTTAGACAATCACAGTGATAAATATCGTTTTTTTCATCACTGTAATATGTGTCAGTTAGTTTATTCTCAAGTGATTCTTCTTGGAGCATGTTTACAAATGTTCTTTTACTTTATTAATTATATTATTTCAATTTTTAATTTATTACATTTGATAATTAAAAATTGAAATAATAAATGTCTTGTATAAATATTTAACTACTATGAGCGATATGGAAAACCAGATAAAAGAGTATATTCAGAGGTTGTCTGAATTGGAGAATTATAACAACGAATCACTACGCGAACCACAAATGGCCGATTTTATGGAAGTGAATGATTCTGATTCGAAGAATCATAATTATAATTATAAAAGATATGACAACAATAAAGGTAATCAGCATCAAAAGGATTATGGTGAAAGGAAATACATTAAACCCTGACGCACGGGAACAAAGAGTCAGCAAATACCAACAAAGGGTAATAGCAATATGAAGAGATAATAGAACACATCATTTTATTGTGAATGTGACAGGAATGAAGGAAATTATCGTTCATATAAAAATATGATAATTACCGGAAAATGTTACAGACAACACATCGAAATGAGCACTGTAAAAAGAGTTCTATTTAAAATTGAATATAAAAAATACAATAATATTTTTTATATTCAACATGTTATTAATTGGGACTACGCGTTTTGACAACGCTACATGGTCAGAGAACGAATTATATCGTATACGTAAAAAGATAGAAGGTTGTATTTATGGTTGTCCGAAGCGTATAGCGGAAACAATCCCAGTGAATTCAAGTCTTGCTATTATCGAGATGAATAATTCAACAAATAAAATCATGGGAATTGGTATAATTGTGAATTATTTGCGAATGGATACGAATTATTATATATATTCAGATGGGAACTATAATAGGTATGTGTATAAAAGCAAATATAGGATAGATTGTTCTGAATTCAAAGAAAACGAGTTACCTCTTATTAAGTATTTGGAGAAAATTACGTTTTATGGTAAAACTCACTTGAAGCGTGGGCAAGGAATTACATTAGTGCCTGAAAAAAAAACAGCTGCCTACTCTGTAGAACAGCTACCGATTCATGAATTTATATTGGAAATGTTTCGTCGTCGCTATAGTTAAAGTAAAATTTATATATTGTTTATGTTTTAGGTAATAAGAGAAATATTTTGTGTGCTATTTTCTAATTGACTTTCCTTGAAGCTTTTGAGGGTCGTCTTACGGCGAGAAATAGAGCAATCACGTCCAAATAATCTGGTAATAGGTACCGAACAGCTATATGAAATACTAATCATGCGCAATTGATTATTAGAGTAGTTAATAAACCGAATAAATTCATTGATTTTTTCTTTCATAAACGTGGCCATATCAGAAACTGAAATTTCAGGTGCTCCTGGTGTTGCTGTTGAATTTACTTTATCTTGAATAGATACAAACAGTTCGATTCCTACCACATTGAACAGTTCATAAATATGAAGTAGCTCATTATCTCTCATAGAACGCTTATCAATAGCACCAATCGTTTGTCCCATTTCCTTTTCGCTAATACGATTTAGAATGTATTTAATTCGAAGAAGTTTGTGATCATGCGCATCACGCACAGTCCGTCTAATAGTAGGTAGTTCTGCGTGAGTAATATGAGCGACAACGCGATGTATTTTTTCAGCAAGTTCAATCAAGGAAGATAATTTATTAGCATCACTGGATAATTCGGTGCCCGTTGGAATCCATTTGGCACGCATATTTCTGCGCATTCCAAACCAATTAGGGAGTCCGCCACATAGAACATCTCCTGGATTGCGGACGGCTTCTCCATTATTCAATTGACGTTGAAACTGATAATAATGCGGATTATGAACGGTTCCTGTTTCAATATTTCCAGTTTTCCATCCGAAAGCAGTATGACAGCTAACGCACCACATTTGGTCACATCCCTCTATTTTTGAGATTCGCTCTCCGCACTTAGGACAAGGCTTGGTAGTGCTCTTAATAAGTTCGGCAGTTTTTACAGCATCCGGATCACAAGTGTGCTGAACGTGGTTAGGATTTGGCCCAAGCACATCAAGACAATGAGGACACGCATGATTTTTACACGCTTCGCATTTGTATCCAGTGGACAGAAATCCTCTACAATCATCTGCAGGACAAGGCATAATGAACTTTTTGCGCTCAGCTGTCGCGACTTTACCGGATTTTAATGCACTCGCTTGCGTAATTTTTTGTTGTCGTTTAGTATTAAGAAGAGAACATTGGCGTCTAAGTTCAGTTAGTTCCTTGTCGATAACTACCACCTCCTTTTCCAAGTCTTCTCCTTTTACATAGTTATCAACCGCATTCATAGTATCGGGCATCTTACTTTTCTCAAGTTCCATAAGAACAGTAGCACGGTGTAGAGTGTATGTGCTTTCAACGAAAGACTTATTCAAAGTTGTAACGATGAAATAATTACTCCACGCCTGTTTACAGTTCATACAGTGAGGACCAGTTGTTTTATTAAGCAAATATGTTCGTGTACATTCTTTACATGCTTCATAAGAGCAATCTTTATTCGGACAACAAATAGGAGCATGAGAGCTCTTATTAAATGTTTCGCAGCATATATTACAAGATTTAGAATCCATAGTGTCTAATTTGATTGGAATATTTAATGTCGTTTAATTCATTTCAATTTTTTTGCTAAGAATTAAATACTTATTCTTTACAGAAAATCGGATTTATATACGTGTTTTCCATAAATATAGGCACTTGCTAAGGCCAGCATTATTGATAATAGTTTGAATATAGTATCTTGTGAAATAAGTCCTTCACTGTTAATATAGGAACCAATATAAATACCAATAGATGAACCGATGATAACGAAGAATGTTTTAATGAAATCCAGATTTCCTTGTTTATAGTATAAATATAGTCCGGGAAACGATTGAGGAACAACTTGTAAAGCTAACACAGTTGCGACGGTTTCTTGTGGGTTCATACCGGAATATATCAATAAAGGAATTAAAAGAACACCTGTGCCTATTCCAGTTAATCCTACGGATGTTCCTGTTATTATTCCTATTATAATAAATAATATTGCTTTATAAATGGTAATACTCATAGTATAATATACCGTGTTAAATTAAAATGAATAATTAATATTTAAGTATAATAATTATATATAGATTAATGGAGTCTGAAGCATTTGGGTACAAGACAAAATCAATAGTTGGATCAGTTGATACGATAAATACAGACATTACATTTTATAGTCCAGATGAATTGTCTAAAATACTGCAATTAAAAAGGGTTACAAATGATACTATAATCAACGCAACAAACAAATATATTAATAAATTTCAACATGAGAATAATCCCAAGTTGGTAACCTTTTTTAAACAAGTAAAACAGAAATTACTACATAGTTTAGAACCAGAGAATAAACGGTCCATTGTTAAAAAAACTACTTCAGAACCAGAAGAATATAATACAGACGATCAATTAAGTGACTGGTTTCGAACCCAAAATCAGATACAAGACTCAGAAGACGCAATTCTCTATCCGTTGGGGACGACTGATAGGAAACAAAAAGTGGATATATATGATGATCACCATAATGTTATGACGCAAGAAAAACTGGCGGTTCAGCATAGTCCCAGTGTAATACAAGGTCAGATTAATCCCAATATGAAAAATACCATTAATCGTATAGTGAATATTGATAGTAAATTTAGATTGAGTGCGGTACCTAATACAAAAAACAAAAAGTTCAGAGATATAGTAAATCATCATACAAGTGCGTGGAGTGGGACTGATTATACTCTTGATTTTAATGATCCATTAAGAAAAGTATTATCATTCAAGTTATACTCGCTTCAAATTCCGTATAGTTGGTATACAATTGATACCGCATACGGAACCAGTTGCTTTGTATTGAAACAATTAACCACTAAAAATGAAAATATTATAAATGGTGTATCAGGTGTAGCTATAATGGAAAACACTGTAACCAGATTTGTAGCGGTAGATGGTTTCAATATTGTTAATAAAAACAGTGCTGGAAACGTGTTAAATTTCAATAATGAAATAATTGATGGTCTTACAAATAACGTCAATATGCCTTTTTTCTTTATTAATGATACAAGTGATATAATCGACTCAAATGGTGTCCGTGTAAAAGCAATTGCGGGGAAACAGATGAAAGTATTAGTAAATTCTAAAAATAATGTAAATATAAATAAAGACGACGGGACAAACACATCACTTAACAGAATATTGGACGTGAATGGGTTTCCTACACGATTTCTTAGAAAGGATTTTTCTGAACCTTTAAATGATGGGACATTTTTAACAAACGCTGATGGCACCTTAAATTCTAAGCTATATTTTACAATTGATAAATATGGTAACACTGTTACACATATTAGCATTGATTCAGACAATAACAAAATCTATGAACATAGTCCAAAAATAATAATAGACAACAAGAAAACATTTTTGAATGT
>JGI20160J14292_10002463_pt1 | contig 14800 bp, 16 predicted proteins | sample COG_10_FD_14292 | JGI IMG/M metagenome (IMG submission 14292) | reverse complement strand
CCATATAGCTCTTGTCACGCTCCTATCATGCAGCCAATCCCGCCGCCACGACCAAGTAACAAGGGACCATATACAGGAAACTGGGTTATCAGGCACGAAATGGATTATCAGGTGCTATTCTACCCCTATATAGGACCAAGATTACGCGGCATATCCCACCAAGATTCGGACCAAGATTACGCGGCATATCCCACCAAGATTCGGACCAAGATTACGCGGCATAATATGCCGTATATTCCCTTTCATCTAGCTCAACGACACCCCATCACGCACCCTATCCTACCAAGTAACACCCATTGGTAACTGGATTATCGGCCACGATATGGATTACCGGCACCTCTATATAATACAAAAATTGCTATTATTCTCTCAACATAATATTACCAATATCTTTATAAAATAAACCTCTCTCGTCAAAAAAATATGGCATTGTTACAAAAATCATAATCTTTCTATCCATCATTTTTACCGATTTCATTATTTAACTCTCACTCATTACACTCTTTTTACACCTTTTTATATGGCTCTCGATTTTTTTTTATTGTCTACCAACAATAAAAAAAAATAATTGTTATAAACACTTAAAAAGTTAAAAGATTATATACTAAATGATATTGGCAGAAATAGAGAATCTAAATTTCTCTTATAGCCTAAATGGTAAACATATATTAAAAAATTTATCTTTAAATGTTACTGAAGGTCAGAGAATTTTACTAGCAGGTATAAATGGTGCTGGTAAATCAACATTATTACGTATTCTCGGAGGAAAACATATGGCATTTGATATATCCAAATTCACAGTATTGGGTTTTAGAACACCTCAAGATGGTATTGGTGGCGTAGCATTTGTTGGTGATAATTGGACACAATCTGTTAGTTTCGTAGGTAGAGTAGCATACTCTATTGACTTACCTGTTAAACATTTTATGAGAGCTAAACAGGAAGAAAATATAGAAAGGAGAAATTTATTATGCGATATTCTAAAAATTAATCTTGATTGGAATATGCGTTTTTTATCAGATGGACAACGTAGACGTGTTCAAATAATGCTAGGGCTCATACTTCCTTTCAAACTATTATTGCTTGATGAAGTAACATCTGAATTAGATATCATTGTTAGAACAAAATTATTAAATTTTTTAAAGAAAGAAACAGAAGAAAGAAATGCCTCTATCATATATGCTACTCACATTTTAGATGGATTGGATAATTGGATTACGGATATTCGTTATATTAATTGTCATGGTAAGATTGAAAATTTAAATAATAACTTTGATACTACACCATTGAAAAAAATTATTGTTAATAAAATGATTTCAGATTATGATGAAATGGAGAAAAATAATATAATTGAGAAAGAAGGACAAAAAAAAGAAAAATGTAAATCACATGGACCACAAGGTGGTTATTCTTCTGGTAGATCACAAAACTTATAATGTAATGAATTCTCCATCACGATAATATCCTATGTATATACCATCCTGATCAAATACCCAATCTTTTTTATTTTTATAACAAGATTTACCATCTTCTAATACTACTTGATAACCATCTATATCAAACATTTCTTCTTCATCAGATGTATCTATTGTAGCTGCTGTATTTTTTATTAGTTTCTCTTTTTTACGTTTCACCGTTTTTTTATCAACTCTTTCTACTTTTTCTATTTTTTCTTTCTTTGGTCTCCCCCTCGTTTTTTGAACTCTTTCTACTTTTCCTGGAAATCTTTCTTCGAGAAGATTTATCGCATCTTCTTTCCAATTATTATCAAATGTTGTTTGAACATTTCCAGTTTTTTTATAAAATAAATAACGCAATTTTTTTCCATTCTTACCTAATATTAATTTGTCTTCATCATCTTCTAACCATCGCGATGTCATTTTAATATATTGAATATATGTAATTCATTCATTCAATTTAAATTGATCTATTTCTATTACTTGAGATAATTAAGTATTCGACAACTTATTATTTTATATAACATCATGACTTCTACCACGCTTCCTACAAGATTTCCTTACAAGCATGGTGAAATGATTTCAACCAAACTTCCTAATATGGAGTTGACAATTTGTAATAATCCGCCCGGGACAAAACCTATACCATACGATAATTACGACGGAGAACATTCATTTGGACAACTCGAACCAAAAAAATTATGGTATCTTATATGGTATGTATGGGAATTCATAGGACATTTGTGGTATTTAAGCTATGATTTTGATATTTTTATAAAAACTATAGCACAAAATGAAAGAGCGGACGGACCCGGAAAAAATGATTTTAAAAATTACTTTGTAGCCATGATAAAAGATTCCAAAAGCGTCTATAACAGGCACATATTAACCCATTTTGATGTGATGTGGTCGCAATGTGAAGGAAATCAAGAAATGTGGAACACAAAATTAAATGAACTTCGAGGAGCTTTCAATAATTACATTAAAGGGTCTATGGCTGCATATAAAGTTCATGGTAAGCATTCTACCTATAAAAGGTGGAAGAATAAGTTGAGCTCTGTATATGGTGATAATTGGGAATCCTATTTGTGGCAATGTGCAACTTTTGATGAATTGGGTAGATTTATTGTAAACTATAATGAATATTTTAAGAAAACGGAAAGCGCAAAAGAAATGTTATGTCACCTTCAAATACCCGAAGAAACATTTAATATGAAGGGATATAATAATCAAAAAGTAGCATTTATTGATTATTATGCTAATGAACCCAATTCACAATATACAATTAAATTATGGGTCAGAGGGCAAAAGTGTAATGGACAAACGTATGCTTATCCTGCAACAAAAGACGAATGGGTAAGGGGTGGATATGGAATAATTGCAAATTATACAAACCATACAAATATATTCCCAAATGGAGCATCAAAATGGTTGAAAGAATGCCAAGAAAAAGGGGTACAGGTAAGCTTACTTGTAATGCAACAAAATAAATACACTAATAACCAAGAAGAAGATATAACGGTTGAATGTTTAAATAATGGTGTAATACTATGCAATAACAGAAAACATATGCAAATGAAAATACACGAAGACGATTATATATCAAGTAGAAATTTCCAGTTAGGAAATACCCAAACGTCATTGGATGGTGGAGAAACAAAATCAAGCAATTAAATATAATAATTAAATTGAAAACTAATTCTTAAATATTTTTTATATAAACAACAATGGTCTTGCGTGATGAGAGAGACAAGAAACAAATTTTTCAAAAACACATTATGTCGAAGAAAACAAAGAGAGGTGCAAAAAAATTACGAAGACGTAATAGCATGAAAACAAAAAGACGACCGAAAAGTAACAGAATAAAAACAAAAAAAGACATAAATAAATCTATAATTTTCCAATCAAAAAATAAGACCATCCTTCAAGAAGAAGAAAAAATTGTGAAAGATACTGAGGTTTGTTCTATTTGTTGTGAAACCACGGAAAATCTTAAATATGTTAATTGTAAGCGCGGTGGAGTGCAGAGTATTAATTTTGGTAGATATGGCGAATGTTGTAAAGATAAACCCATTTGCGAAGAGTGTATAAATAAATGCTTTAATAAATGTCCATTTTGCAATTGTCATCCACTTCACTCTTTAAAAAATAAATTCAAACAAAAAAAAGCATCATTTGCTGTTAGAAAAGAACGTCTCAAATTGAAGATGTTACGAAAAATTAAAAATAAATTACCTATATTGCGAGTAAGTGTTAGACGTTCAAGACGCATACGTCACGTTGATATTAGTCCATCTGCACCACCAGTATATGTAATGGATAGAACACCATGGATTGAAAGTAGTTTGTGGAGAAGAAGAGTAATTTAGAATTAACATATTGAGTCCAATAATTTAATTAGTTAAAATTAATTAAATTATCTACGTTTACGAGTTTTGCGTTTTTTTCTTTTATTGTTGCGTTTCCTCTTCGTTTTTCTTCTTTTTTTAGATTTGCGTTTTCTCTTTTTTGTTCTTTTTTTAGATTTGCGTTTTCTCCTTTTTGTTCTCTTTCTTCTTCTTTTTCCACCGGCCCCCATCTTGCCAACCGACTTTCCGTGCGCTTTCCGCGCATCTCGCTTTTCTAATAGCGCCTGCTGCTCCGATTTGCGTTTTCTCTTTTTTGTTCTTTTTTTAGATTTGCGTTTTCTCCTTTTTGTTCTCTTTCTTCTTCTTTTTCCACCGGCCCCCATCTTGCCCGCACGCTCCTCTTCTTCCTTGGCAAGGCGTTCTGCCTCTGCCTTTTTTGCCATGATGCGCTCCCTTTCGGGCGTGGAGTAGCGTCCGTCGCTAATCCTTTGCCACTCTTCCTTAGTATACTCAGCTCCAGCCTCGGCCTCTTTCCTCCGCATGCGTTCGGCGTCGGTTTCGACTCCGTATAATAGACTCACCAGGCCCCCCGCGCCCTCCTCCTCATTGCGCAGCGCCTCGCGCCGGTTGTAAAGCTCATCCTTCCGACTCTCACCCGGCCCGGGCCCGACCGGCGCCTCCCCAGAGGCGGCGCCAGCGGCGCCAGGCGGTGCGGGTTTGTCTAATTTTGTTGGATTTTCACTCATTCTATATATTAAACGAAGAAATTAAATGAAATAGATGAAAAAACAAAATATCCCTAAAGAAGTATATTCAAATTAGTTTAATTTATATTTTTTTTAACGAAATGTTATGAAAGATATTCAAAAAATTAAAATAATACTATAAAAAATATAAAAAACATAATGAAATATAATTCCCATAATTTATAAATTATATATTTTTATTATTCTATTTTTTACACTAGAGCAAACACATGAAACTTGCGCTCACCCCACATTGTCTTATGGATGAAATGTTTCTCCTTCTTTGGGATTTTTAGACCCCATTTCTCTTCATCATTTATAGTTTTTAATTCATTCTCATAATTAAACCATTCTTCATCACTAGGAAGAGGCTTACTATTAAACTTATTTGACCCAACATCCTGCGGATTTACACGCCGCAGTCTTCCTGCATTCATTGCCTCGTGAATAGCTGCAAGCGCTTGACGATGCCTAATTCCAGCACGCTTACGCACTGTATTAATTGACAGATGAGCTGTTGTTCCAGCCTTAACATTGGCATCCTCGAAAATCTTGATAATTTCACTGTTGGAAGACATGTTAATAAACTTTATATAATATTTTATAATATCGTTAACATAATGATATTATAAGATCAATTTTAATTTATATAAAAAAATATAAATTATTAACTATCCGATGATTGGTATTTTTTATAACTTTTTTAGAAATATTTCTTACATTCTTGCCACATATCCAAACCACCCCAATACTTAAGGTCACAACCCATTCCATTCTTTCCAAATCTCATCTCAAAATCAATCAAACGCCTTTCAATTTCTTCATTGGGCAACATCTCATGTTGGCGTGTTTCCAAATAATCATTATCAATTACACCGGGCAATGATTTTGCACAAAAGTAATTGCATTGTCCTGCCTTCGAAATAGCATAATTGTCATCCACAAGCATATCCGCGTCCACAAAATACACCAAAAGACAAGTATTTCCGCGACGTTCATAAGCAAATTTGTGTTGAATTGAACCAATGCCTTCTCTAAAACACTGCTTGCATTCTTCGCGAATACCCCTTTCGAGGGCATCCATAGGGTGTTCACCGTCCTTAATCCCCTCCCTAAGAAGAGCCATCAAGAAATGTCTATCTTGAAATTCTTTCTTTCTCTTTTGAGAATCTTCAACAATCTGCATCAAAACAGACATTTCATCATCGGCTTCTTTTGTTAGTTTAACTTCCTTTCCCTTCGAAGTCATTTTATCCAAATACACTTTTGCAAGATATACATTTGTAAAAATATTACCTTCATTATCGCGTGTATAATTATTTAACATAAAAGGTTGCTTATCACCGATTTCACCCTGTTCAGCCTTCGTCAACGCTACACGGTTCTCAACACATATACTGCTATGAGTATCACCATCACGGATAAGCCAACCCACACCTGTGACCTTCAGCATTCCAGACTCACCATTCACATAATAACAACCATCTTGATGACCCATCATTCTCTCAGAAGAAGATGATGACATTTTTACAAGTTATCACATACTTAAATAAAAAAATCAATTTTAAAAGTATTTTATTATTTTTATTTTCTATTATTTTGTATTAATTTTCTATTTATAATAATTTGTTTTTTCTAACTATCTTCTTTTTTCTAGATACTTTTTTTTTGGTTTTCTACCTCGTTTTTTAGCCATCAAAAGTTGATTATAATCTGTATTTATTGTAACATTATTAACCTCTCGTGCACCGTTAGTTTCATTAGATAGTCATTTATTTTGAGCCGCCTTGGTGCGTTCTTCCTGAAATTTTGTATTAATTGTATGTCTAAAATTATTAAGCCACTGTACACCGGATGTTGATTGATTGTAGTGAACCTTTTGCCAACTATTCTGCGGCCAAACCACTACACCTGCTGGCAAATCCCATACTGAAAGTTGTGTCTGAATATATTTGTCATACACCCGGAGCTTTATTGCATCATCTGAGTTTAGCGGCGGGCTTCCCATATTTCCCATGATTTGCTGCATATACGTATTCATAATTTGCTCCTTCTCTACCTTTTCTTGAACCGTAATTTCAGTATATTCCAATCTAAGTTTCGAAAGCTCTTCGCAAAGTTGAGCTGGATTACCAATATCCTGCTTCTCTGATAACATCAATCTTGCTTGAGCTGTTGCTGTTTCGGCAATCTTATCCCGAATTTGCTGCCTCAAACTTTATATTTATCCATTGACTCCTGGAGTTGAATGCAAAACGTCCTTGTCGTTGTAGTGTTGTTAGTGAGAATATCCATGTTTTATTTTTATATTGATTTAGTTAATGGCTAATAAACAAATCAATTTAAAAAAAATATTGGGATTTATTATTATTTTAAACGATGTGCTTTTATTGAAGCATATATGTTACCCAACCCTTGCTCGTAAAATATCTAATACCATCCTTTACGCGCTTAAAATTGTTATCGCGATTTTCTGATTCCGCAATAGGAAAGTGGTACCATGTCTTTTCTTCTTTATTAATACAAGTAATCCAATTATCGCGATTAAGAGAACTCCAATTTACACTGTCTACAGTGACAATATCACACTCGACTGAAATCTTTTCAATTGTTGCACTATTTGTTTTAGCACGTTCCTTCATCATCTGCTCGACATCATAAGTCAATTCTCCGATAAGTCCTACTGTGGCCATTTTTACTATATCTATTTATGAAAACAATAAAGGGTTGGCTTCCTAGATCAATTTAAAAAAAAATAAGGTTTTTTTGAATTTTTGATATTTTTTGGTTTTGTTTATGCTTCCAATACGAACCCATTAGCTAAAAGTAGAAGTGTCTCCATCTTGGTAATCTCATCCCTAACATCCCATTCCGCATCAATGTCCTTCGGGTTTTCTGCTGTCTCGAGTTTGCTGAGTTCTGTCTCTAAAACCGGAATACGTTCCCGAATTATTTTCATTTCATTTGGTGTCATATTAGAAGCCAATGTTTGCCACAAATCCGGAATACGCTCTCGAATTATAACCTTTTCTTGGGGTGACAGATGTAAGAGGTGTGTGAGTGAAGTTTCCATAATATTGAAACTTGTTGTATGGAAGAATACTACAATAAGTTTTCAAGATCAATTTAAAAAAAAATTAGGGGTTTTTTATTTATTATTTTTTTTAATTTTTATTTAATTATTCATTTTTTTATTAAACCAATCCCCTCCAACAATATAGGAAATATAAGCTTCTTTAATTTTAATATAAGGTTTCGTATCAGTCTTCTGTGGCCAACATTTTGGAGTAGCCTGTCTCGCTCTAATTCTTTGGCGAAGTCTTGCCAATTTTGATTCATTTTTACATTTTGATATAATTGAAGGAAAATATTTAAGAGCGTTTCGACCTGGCCACGCCGGAAGTTTAGTTCCGCAACTGTTTTCTGCTCGCATTTCCAATTTACTTTTCTCATTTTTCAAATTTTTCCATGCAATTAACTGCTCTTTTTGTTTTGGCCATAGCTTCCAAAACTCCTCCGCTGAGGCGTGGTCGAAAAGAACTGGATTGACAGCGGTGATACTCGGGACCGGGTCTTTCGGGCGCCTCCACGTTGTCTTATATGTATCCCAATTCAAAAAGAAAGACTTTCCATTTTGAAAACCACACAGCACCCAACCAGTCATCGCTTCAAATGCTCTTGTATTTTCATCTTTCGACTCGAAATCATCAGATGGTGATTCTTCGTCAGATTCCTCATCAGATTCATCATAAAGTTTGAGGATTGTGTAATCATTCTTATCTTTCGACCATACACCTTCACCAATCTTCATTTCTTTCCCATTTTTAATAACCATTATATCACCCGACGGAATCTGAACCCAACAAATCTTCTGAGGTCCTTTAAAGTCTGGAATTATTTCCCTGATTTTGCAACGCCATGCTGCCGATTTAGAAAGGTTGTACTTAATCTCCTTCTTAGTCTTAGAGAGACGCTTCTCCTCCTTTTCAACTTCTTTTAACTTTGCAATAAGTTGCTTATATTCAGCATCGTTCTTTTGGATAGCCGCCTCAGTCCGGTTCAACTGTTTTGTCAAACGTTCATGTTTATTGACCTCTATATTGTAAATCTTCTTCAGCTTCTTCTTTTTCAGAGCATCATTCGCTCTATTCAGTTGTGTTTCAATCTGACGCAGCGTCATATTTCCATAGTTAGTAGCAACAGCTGCCATAGTTATATCAGTTACTTTAAAACTAGTATGTAAGTGTATGTTATATGGGAGAGTTCTAGAATAAGTTTTCCAGTTCAATTTAAAAAAAAGTTAGAGGTGGATTTTTTTGGATTTTTTTGGATTTTTTTGGATTTTTTTGGATTTTTTTGATGTTTATGGGGCAGAAAGAATGACGTTTTTGACAAATTCTTTAGACCTAAAATAAAAGGCGACTGTCTTATTGGGTCCACCAGCTCCTTTTGTTCTGCCCTGAATATATTTCCCATTCACAGTGTTACTAATATATGTTGGTTCCCCCTTCGCCAATTGACATATGCCATTGGTATTATAGTGGTTTATTATTGTATTGTAATCTACCTTAAATTGCGCGTATTCCGGGCATTCAGAATTGAAGAGATATGAGTGAAGAAAGGTGATATTGTCACCATCGCGGAAGTAAGATATAAATAGCAAATTATCGGTCTTTTTCTTTAATGCCGAATTTTCCCATGTATCTACCGATTTTAGTCGGCTAAAAGGTCGCTGTTTATCATGCTTCAATCCACGGGTAGTTATGGCGATTGTTTCCTTAGGGGAAAATACCCCATTTGCCAGTTTTTTTACTGGAAAAAGCTTCAATTCACCATCACTGCAATCTAAACACGCTGAACTATTGGGAATTCCCAATAGCGTTTCTAGACGCTGCCCCACATCTCCTTTATTGGAAATACGCGGAAAATTATGAGAAGTTCCACGTATAGCATTGTCGAATACCGTCTTTACTGCAAATAAGCTAGGGCGGGTAGTCATACTAATATAGAACAGTATATACAATTTATATGAACTAAATTATGAGTATTAAGATATCAATTTTATATTTCAANTATATAACAAGGAATACATATCTATATCTTGACATTCTTATGATAATATAAGCTATTATTACTGGTTATATCTTGACAAATATATAACGGATATCTTGACAAATATATAACGGATATCTTGACAAATATATAACGGATATCTTGACAAATATATAACGGATATCTTGACATATATGGTCAAAACAACTATAAAACAAGGATACCTATATATTATCTGATACAATGTCAAGATATATCTTATCATATATTATCATACATCTTGCCATATATCTTGCCATACATCTTGCCATACATCTTGACATATATGATCAAAAACAACTATAAAACAAGGATATATATTGATGATATAATGGCAAGATATTATGTCAAGATACGATTTTTTACTCCATTTTGTCTTATACGAAAATAAAATTGATTTTTTTTCCACACTGATAATCCAGTATCATTGAAACACTATAACAACCCACAATCATACACTCAAACACTATGTCTACCATGATGCTGTCTCTATTCAACACTTCCGACGATGCTATTCGTGCATCGAACGTGGAACTCATCTCAAACTGTATTACCCATATCGGTATGAAGTTAACTGATGAACTCCGTGCTAGTATACAAGACTTCGTAGCTAATATCCCCATCGCCGCCGTTACGGTAAGGAAGACGGGTAAGAAGGCTGGGAAGAAGCTGAGCGAAGAGCAACTGCGCGAGCGCGAGTCTAAGAAGGCCGAAAAGGCTGCTCTTAAGGCTGCTCTTAAGGCTAAGAAGGCTGAGGAGAAGGCTGCGGCGACGGCAGCTAAGGCTGCGGCGAAGGCTAAGAAGGCTGAGGAGGACGCTGCTAAGAAAGCCGCTGCCAAAGGTTGGACTACGAAGGAGATACAAGATACTGATGGCAACATTATGAAGGGTATTAATAAATCTAGTCTGCGCGTTGCGAAGCCAAAGTCTGCCCCTCGCGGCGAGTGGCCTAAGAATCAAATTTGGATGAAGGTTCCCAACAATTGGACAGAGGAAGGTAAGGCTCGATTTAAGGAACTCTATGGAGAGCCGTATGATATGAGTTCTGAGAAGAAACAGTCAGATACTTCTAGTATGCCAGATATGACTGCGGTTTTGGCTGCGGCTGCTGAGCCAGTTGCTGAGACGGCTGCTGAGCCAGTTGCTGAGACGGCTGCTGAGCCAGTTGCTGAGACGGCTGCTGAGCCAGTTGCTGAGAATGAGGTTGTCGTCGCGACCGAAACCAAGAATGATACACCAGTCATTGTTACCAAATCTAAAACTAGTGCGGCAGAGAAGAAAGCCGCTAAGAAGGCCGCGCTAGAGAAAAAGAAGAAGGCTATTGCCGAAAAGAAGAAGGCTGCTGCCGAGAAGAAGGCTGCTGAGGAGAAGGCTGCTGCCGAGAAGAAGGCTGCTGCCGAGAAGAAGGCTGCTGAGGAAGCCGAAGCTAAGAAGCAGGCTGAGACTGAGGCTGCCGAACTAGCTGAAATCACGCTATGTGAAGAAGCTGAGCTATGCTCTGAGAACGAGGAAGACGTTCCAGAAGAATGGTCACACGATAGTTACGAGGGCGAGGATACCATCTATAAGGATGATGATGGTGGTGTCTACCGCTACGATGATGAGCTTAATGATTACGAGTTGATTGGCTTCTACGACGAAGAGGCAGATGAATTGTCTTTCGACTAAAAAATAAAATAATAAAATAATAAAAATAATAAAAATAAAAAAAAGGGGTAAAACCTATTTTTTTTATTAAAATTTCACTATATTAATTAGTTGATGGAATTGCGGCACATGTTATACATTAAACGACTTACTAAATAAGCGATTAAACTGTTAAGTGTAGAAAGGAGGCAAAACCACATATTTTGGACTGACACACGTTTCTTTTGGAAAACAAGTGAAAGGCAACCGATAAATGCTGCGATAAAAGTCACTAAAAATATCAGTGCGAGAACATAAAAATAATAACAGTAATTTTGGTGCAGAGGACCTACTAGGGAATCTAAAAATGGCATCATTATAATATATATAATTATTTTATTTTTCTAGTTGAATTTTTAATTCGCTAATAAATTGCATATATAATTTTGCCAAATTCTTCTTTTTTTTCCCGTCTACTAATTTTCGCTGATATTTTTTTATTATTCTCTCTAAATTACTCACCTCATTTTCCTTTAATTTATCATCCATGCTAGTCCAACCTTTATAATTTTTAAATGGGTCCATTATTTCATTCATAAAAATATTTTTTTCTAAAGGATTCTTGTGTGCTTTATAACAACATTTACTATACAATTGTCGTTTTTCAATTTCAGCATGTTTAATTTCATTTGAAAATATTTGGTCAATTATGGAAAATGCCGATTTTAATAAAAGTATCATTCTTAAAGCTTCATTTTTCGTGTCGTAAGCAAATTTTATTTTCTTTTTTCTTAAAGCACAATTTTTTTTATTTTCATCATTACTTATTTCACATTGCAAATGATTTATCCTATTAGTAATATCCTTTAATCGAATAACATATTCTCTTCGTTTATTTTCGATTTTTTTTATGATAGAAAATACATTTAAATTATATATTGTTATATAACGATATCGTATTGTTCTTGGAACAACAAATTGATTTGTTTCCTTAATTTCTTTAATTTTATCTTTAATATTCGTCATTTTTTCTTCTACTTCACCCTCTATTTTATTCATATATTTCTTATCATTTTGCCTATTAGAAGACAATAAAAAATAACCAGAAGAAAATTCACACATTGATTGTAACTTATCATATTGATGAGCTGACGTTTTATGTGCTTCTGATTGAGCATCTAATTTTAAATAACTTACAATTGCTAAAAGAAATGCAATCATGGCAGAAATCCCCGATAATATCGTCATCCCTAATTCTGATTTTTCAACTACACTCGTTAAAACCGATGTTAATGATGATAAAAATATAGCAGGAAACATCAGATAATTTAATCTTGTTTCACAATAATATTTTGATTCCATGTAAATAAGTTTTTGACCACGAACATAAGTAGCTAAAATATCCATAGCGTATGAATAATATTCGCTTGTATCATAATACATTTTTTGTATACTTTTTTCAACGTCAAAATATGATACATAATTATAATAATTGCCGTTAGCCGTTATAGAATGAGCGTAATCAAAATCACAATTAACTTCTTCAATATCATTGCATTTTTTTGTTTCTTTATATAATAATAAACTTGGTTTACCTTTTAAATCAGAATTATGTTTCCATTTTTTAAATCCACGTTCTATATCATGGTTAGTTTTTTTTTTAATAAAAGATTTAAATTTTTTATAAACAGACATTTTTCTGGAAATCTGTTTAGTTTCGTGTTGAATTAAAGATAAATCATTTACAAATAAATTATTATTAGACATATCTATTTTAGTATTTGATATATCAGATATTTCGATTGTTATGTGTTCTGACATATAAAATAATTATATGTCAAAATATATTTTTTTTTACGCATTATTTTTTAATGCAAATTTTACAGGTATAGTATTTGCTAATTGTTTTTTTATATAAAACATATCCTTTTCTTTCGTTTTAGCATTTGCTTCCGGACCAATTATTTCTTTCACCATTTTCTGCCATTGATTTAATAAATCTTCATTTGATAAAAATAAAGGATTTTCTTCTTCCCATTTTTTCAATTGACATATTTGTTTTTTCTTTATATCTTGAATGGATTGCTCTATCTTTTTATGTTCATCGTCTTTTGTCCACATATTATCATCTTTCACATAAAATTGCATACGTTTAATATCACTACAATGTATTGGTCGTTCTGTTGGTTGCAAATCTTTTAATTGTTTTGTAAAAATATTAGTTATACCCTCTACATAACCGTGTTGCTGGGTATACATTAAATCTTCTAAAGATACATCTAAATTTTCTACAAACTCTTTTAAATTCATGGCATTTTTACATTGTTCATTTAAATAAACATTAATTGAAATATTATTGTTACCTATTCTCGGTATAATATCCTTATTTTCCTGAATAACCATTTGAATTAATTCATGTGATTTATTTAATTGTTGTTGTTGCTGTTTAATAATATTAAGTAACTCATTGAAATTATTATTTGAATCAGATGGTTTCTCAATTATTATATTTGCCTCTTCCTCTTCTATTATTTTAGCATTTTTACATTTATGCCTGGACAGCCCACTGGAAAATTTATATTGTTTACCACATGTTAAACAAGTCCATTTTGATTTTTTATGTTTTGACGTTTTACAATGTCGTTGATAGTCCTTTTTATCATATGTTATAAAATTACATCTTTTACAAAAAAAATTTGAATTCATTTATTACTCTAATATAATATAAAAATATTATTTTATATTGATTTTTAAAAAAATAAGTCACAAAAAAAAGTCCATTTTTTTCACTTTTTTCGAACTTTTTTTTTTCGTTTTTTTGCTAAAAAAGTGTCATTTTTTACGTTTAGACGAAGAATTCTATTTTTTTTTTTATCAAACTTTTTTTTATTATCATTTATCATTTGAATTTAAAAACTAAAAAAGCCGTTTTTGAATTGTTTCCTGTTCGGTTTTTTTCGATTTTGTTGAAAGTGACCAACACCAAACCATGTTTTTGCGTGATTTTTTTTGCAGCAATACATTCTCAATAAGAGGGGGTGTTATCGGTAAAAACCGGAGAAAAAACCGAGCCTATATATGCTAATAGCACAAAAAAAATAATTACTCATTTTACATGATGTTATGGTGTAAAAGGGTGTGTTATCATTTATTATCATTTTGTCATTTATGGTAAGGGTCAAATTTAGGGCGTTTCGTATAATTTAAACGACATTGTGGTAAGAGACGTCGTGGGCACACGTATCGTTGAAAAAAAACTTTTCAAATCGCCTTTTTCAGCCATGTTTTTTACCCCTTTTTTTCAGCCGTTTTTCAGCGTTTTTCAGCGTTTTTCAGCGTTTTTCGGCGTTTTTCAGCGTTTTTTTCATTTTTTTTCATCAAACTTTTTTTTGATATTTTAGACGTTAATTGGTTTAAATCGCATAATTCCAATAACGGTGTTGTGACTGAAGGGAAAGTTTGACGAATTTTTTTGAAAACTTTTTTGGAAAATCTATTTCAGGACATTTTAAAATGTCCCAAATTGAAATTC
>JGI20160J14292_10002451_pt1 | contig 14838 bp, 14 predicted proteins | sample COG_10_FD_14292 | JGI IMG/M metagenome (IMG submission 14292) | reverse complement strand
GTTTGCTTACTCATAAAAATGTTTTGACATAAAAGTAATATTTTCAATGAATAGACTGATCAAATCTATGTATATTGTTACTTTTGAAACTGGTATTTAGCTATGAAAAAGTACACTAAACTCTCAGACCAAGATGTTTCATTTTTTGAAACGCTATACGGAGATCGAATGATCACTGACAAGGAATTCATGTCAAATTATGCGCAAGACGAAACTGAAGATTTAATATACTATCCAGCAGTCGTTGTGATACCCATAAGCACCAGAGAAATTTCCAAAACATTAAAATATTGCTACGAAAACGAAATTCCAGTAACTCCTGCAGGAGCAAGAACAGGATTAAGCGGCGGAAGTTTACCCATTTTTGGAGGAGTTCTTCTCTCATCGGAAAAGCTGAATAGAATAATTGAAATAGATGAAAAAAACCATCAAGTGCTTACTGAACCAGGAGTAATTACAGAGGTTTTACAAGATGCTGTAAAAGCCAAAGGATTATTTTATCCTCCAGATCCTGCAAGTAAGGGGTCGTGTTTTATAGGCGGAAACATTGCGGAAAACTCTGGAGGCCCTAAAGCGGTTAAATATGGAGTTACTGCAGATTACGTACTGAACCTTGAACTCGTACTTCCTAATGGCGAAATTATATGGACAGGGGCGAATGTTTTAAAGAATGCCACAGGCTACAATTTAACACAACTCATTGTTGGATCAGAAGGCACATTGGGCATGGTTACCAAAATAGTGTTAAAGCTGATTCCTCATCCAACAAATGACCTGCTTATGCTGGTTCCGTTTTTTAACGCTGAAAAGGCATGTGAAGCAGTTGCAGCCATTTTTAGAGCAGGAATTACGCCAAGTGGTTTGGAGTTTATGGAAAGAGACGCTTTAATTTGGACACAAAAATTCACCAATGACACCTCCATTCATGTAGCAGACAATCATGCAGCACACCTTTTGATAGAGGTTGACGGATTTGATTCTGAACAACTCATGAAAGAATGCGAAGGAATCATTAATGTCATTGAAGACTTTGAAACAGATGAAATCTTATTTGCTGATTCTGCAGCTCAAAAAGACACCTTGTGGAGCCTGAGAAGAAAGGTTGGAGAGGCTGTAAAGGCACAATCAACATACAAAGAGGAAGACACGGTAGTTCCTAGATTCGAGCTCCCTAAGCTATTAAACAAAATAAAAAGTATAGGCAATGCATATGGATTCAAATCCATTTGTTATGGGCATGCAGGTGATGGCAATTTACATGTCAACATTATTAAAGGAGATTTAACTGATGACCAATGGGAAAATGAATTACCTAAAGCCATCAGAGAATTGTTCTCAGAAGTTGTGAAGCTTGGAGGAACTCTTTCTGGAGAGCACGGAATAGGACTGGTTCAAAAACCATACATGGACATTGCTTTCCCAAACATCACTCTTCAGATTATGCGTGATATAAAACAAGTGTTTGACCCAAAAGGAATAATGAATCCAGGTAAGATTTTTTAATCTTCTAATTCAGAGCTTGTAGGTTGCATCCAATTTAAATATCTTGAATACAAGAATATAAACAACAATGAAACCATTCCATAAATAATCATTTTATCAACTTGTAGTTGAGAAGGTTTCAGAATTAAATAATCTTGAATAACAGCCAAAAAAGAGTAAATAATATAAATATGAAAACCAATTTTAAATCCTCTAAACATATATAAGCATCCAATTAAACCTAACGTATATATGAATAATGAAAATGATTGATACAAAACAAATTTTTCAAATACGGCATCTAAATAAATAAAACTAGTTTCAATCTCTTTTTGATAAGCTTGAGGATCATATTTTTTCATAAAACTCAAGGTGCTAATCAAATATTTTTTTTGAGAAAGCAGCACTTCATTACTATTACCAACGATTATAGCGCTAATTATTGAAATCAAACGATATACAGTAGACAATACTGTTAACACGACCAAAATCAATAAGCCTGTCGGACGTTTATTTTCTTTCCGCTCTTCTGTCATTTTTGATTTATTTAAATAAATAATCTTTAGATTTCTTAATGTCTTCGGAAATGATTCTGTCCTCTTCAATAAAAGACACTATTTTTCGATAATCTGAAAGAAGTATTTCGTTTTTTGACGACGTTTTAGATGGTCTTCTAAACTCTATGGCTTGAGAGGCGCAAAGTAGCTCTATCCCCAATATATTTTTAACATTTTGAATAACCCTGAATAACTTTGTTCCTGCATTTGCACCCATGCTCACATGATCTTCTTGTCCATTACTAGAATCGATGGTATCTACGGAAGCGGGTGTACACAACTGTTTATTTTGACTCACAAGAGATGCGCAAGAATACTGTGCAATCATAAGACCAGAATTTAAACCCGGGTTCTTAACTAAAAAAGCAGGCAAGCCTTTCTCTCCTGAAATAAGCTTGTAGGTTCTTCTTTCAGAATTACTTCCCAATTCAGATAAAGCAATAGCCAAAAAATCCAAAGAAAGCGCCAATGGTTGTCCATGAAAATTACCTGCTGAAATGATCTCATCAGAATCAGGAAAAATGGTTGGATTATCAGTAACCGCATTCATTTCATTTTCAACAATACTTTTACAATACTCAAGAGCATCAAGACTAGCTCCGTGTATTTGAGGAATGCATCTTAAAGAATATGGATCTTGAACATGTTCCTTTTTCATCTTAAACAACTCGCTGTCCTTTAATCTTTCCGAAATGTATTCTGCAACTTTGATTTGTCCTTTCTGTTTTCTCAATAAGTTGACATTGCTCTTAAACGGCGCCATCAAACCACCTAATGCATCCAAAGAAATTGAGGCGATGTTATTAGCTGAGTCAAGAATATCCATTCCTGCAGCAACTGAATAAGATAAAAACGCAGACATAAATTGCGTGCCATTTAAAAGCGCTAACCCTTCTTTGGCCTGAAGTGAAACCGGATTTCTGCTCAACTCTCTAAACACCTCTGATGTTGGTCTTCGGTTCCCTTTATACATCACCTCTCCTTCACCTATTAATGAAAGTGACATGTGCGCCAACGGTGCCAAATCTCCAGAAGCACCTAGACTTCCTTGTTCGTAAATTACGGGTAAAATATTTTCATTATAAAGAAACAAAATCTGCTCTATGGTTTCAATTTGAACACCCGAATGCCCCTTAGAAAGCCCAATGGCTTTTAATAGTAAAATACGTTTGGTGATATCTTCAGATACTACAGCGCCTATACCGCATGCATGTGAACGCACCAAATTCAATTGAAGTTGTTCCAGTTCGTGATTGCCAATAACTGTATTGCACAATGATCCAAAACCCGTATTAATTCCATAAATGATATTGCTTTCAGAATCAAGCTTCTCATGAAGGTAATTATAACACTTCAGAACAGCCTCCCTTGCATTTTTACCTAACTCAATTCTACATGCAGAAGAAAGAACATTTTCAAAATCTTCTAGCGTATAATATTGGTTATTTATATAGTGGGTTTCCATAGAATCAGCTTCTGATCATTTGTGCGAAATCTTTCGCAAAATAAGTGAGGATACCCTCTGCTCCCGCCCTTCTAATGGACAATAACATTTCATATACTGCAGCATTGTAATCAAGCCAACCATTTCTTGAAGCGGCATGAACCATCGCGTATTCCCCACTTACATTGTATGCAGTTACAGGTGTTGGGTAATGCTCTTTCAGCAGGTGAATCACATCTAAATAACACAAAGCTGGTTTTACCATAATCATGTCTGCACCTTCCTCAATATCAAGACCAGCCTCAATTATGGCTTCCATTTTATTGGCTGGATTCATTTGATAAGTTTTTTTATCACCAGACTTTGGCGTGGAGTTTAATGCGTCACGAAAAGGCCCATAAAATGAACTCGCATATTTTGCCGTATAAGACATGATACTCGTTTCTGAAAACCCATGTTCATCTAATGCTGCTCTAATGACACCAACGCGTCCATCCATCATGTCAGAAGGACCAATAATATCTATACCCGCTTCCGCTTGTGCTACTGACATTTTAGCCAGAATCGGCAAGGTTTTATCATTCACTATTTTACCGTTTTCTACTAAACCATCATGACCATCAGATGAATAGGGATCCAATGCGACATCACTCATCAAAACAGCTTCTGGAAACCTGTTCTTTATTTCACGAATGGCATTTAAATAGAAATTGTCTGGGTTGTAGCTCAGTGTGGCGGTTTTGTCCTTTAGCTGATCATCGACTGCAGGAAAGATATCAAATATCTTTATGCCTAGCTTTAAGCAATCTTCAATTTCAGATAATAAAAGGTCTATTGACCATCTATGAATGTTAGGGAGAGAAGGAATTTCCTCTTTAATGTTTTTCCCGTCTTTTAAAAAAACAGGATATATCAGGTGCTCTACCCCCAAATGGGTTTCTTGAACCATATCTCGTATGGCCGCATTTTTTCTATTTCTCCTTGGACGTATATTCATCTGATTACATTAACATTCCTCCACAAACATGAAGCGTCTGACCAGTAACATATGCAGACATGTCTGAAGCTAAAAACACTGTAGCATTAGCAACATCAATCGGACTACCTCCTCTTTTAAGAGGAATCCCGTTTCTCCATTCCTCAACTACTTTTTGATCTAAGGCTTCAGTCATTTCTGTTTCAATGAACCCAGGTGCAATAGCGTTGCATCTAATGTTTCGTGACCCCAACTCTGCAGCAACTGATTTTGTAAAACCAATCAACCCTGCTTTAGAAGCGGCATAATTTGCCTGACCTGCGTTTCCTTTAACACCCACAACAGATGACATATTAACGATCGAACCTTTTCTTGCTTTAAGCATTGGTCTCTGAACCGCTTTGGTTAAGTTAAATGCTGACTTTAAATTGGTGTTTATTACCTCATCCCATTGTTCTTCAGACATTCTCATTAGTAAGGTATCTCTTGTAATACCCGCATTATTAACGAGTACATCAATAGTGCCATATTCGCCACAACATCATCTACAAGTTTTTGTGCTTCATCAAATTTTGAAGCATCAGACCTAAACCCTTTTGCTTTTCCTCCATTGGCACCTAGCTCTTTCTCTAAAGCTTCTGCTTTTTCTTTTGAAGACAGGTATGTAAATATAACTGTAGCGCCTTGCTGAACGCATTCTTCCGCTATAGATTTACCAATACCTCTTGATGCCCCGTGATTATAACAATTTTATTCTCAAGTAATTTCATATTTCGTTTTGAGAAACAAATGTAATCAATCCATTAAAATTGCGAGAAAATCTTAGGCGTGATTATTTCTTAGTTTTGAAATATAGAATCAGAAACTCCCTTGTTCACTATGTAATTGGTAATATCAAGAACAATAGTACCTACTTTTCTTTTATTTTTTTTTGCCGTACTGGATTTATGAGGATTGCTAGAAAAGCTTTTTGGCATCTTAAACTCTTTTACATTCACAATGAATTTTATTTGTGAAGGAAGACCAAATCTAATTTGGTTTGAATAGATGTACTCAATCTTTACGGTACCAGCACTTCTGGTAGTAACCTCGGATGCTAAAACAACAGCTTTATCAGGGTCTACCCAAAGTTTAGCCAAAATGATTTCACTTGAGCTTTCATTTGCGATAACTGTCAATAATTTGGTTTGAACAGTCCCAATCAGCTTTTCCCCCGCTTCAACGACCATATATTTTTTAGGATCTGAAAGAAATACATTTACATCTGTAAATCCTTGTTTTGGAAGTATGGCAATACTTTTGGATACAACCTTGAATTTGTCTTTTTTCTTGTAGTATATCTTGGCCTTTACTGGCATAGACTTAATCATAGGAACGTCTGGCGTTATAATTACGGACGCAGAATAGTCATTAACCAAATTGGTTTTATCTACCACCCTATTCAATAAATCATTTCCCGAATCTTGTGCCTGAATCGTACCACTAAATAAACCAATTACTAAAATGAGTATATATTTCATATTATGTGTTTATGTCTTTTTTATTGAACCACCATAATGCCAATGCGGTGAATCCAACGATGTGAAAAACAAGTATTAATATACTATCGATTATGGCATCATATGGGACCGGCATTTCAAAAAGACTGCGCCAAGAAGCCATGTGGGTTGTTATTAAAAACGGTTGAACATGATCAAAGGTAGGAACATCAAGAGAACCAATTATTGTAAACAAAATAATAACTGCCATTGTGCTCACAATTGGACCTATTGAGTTGTCAGAAAACACAGAAAAACAGATTGACATTGTGGCTATTGAAAGTAGAGATAAATAAGCCAGGCAAAATGCCAGTCCATAACGCCACATAATATCGTTCTCAGGGATAATCACAAGGCCATCACTATTCAAAACAATTAAATCTCCCGTACCAAACATGTATTGACCTATAATTAGAGATAAAAAAGCCAACCACACAGTGAGAAAGAATGTATAAATCGCCCCGGCAAAAAATTTCGATAATAAAAAACTATTTCTACTAATTGGCTTTGTACCCATCATACGAAGTGTACCCATGGCAGCTTCTCCAGAAACCAAGTCGCCTGTTACTAAAGCGACTAATAAAGGTACGTGTATGATTAACATTTGCAGAATGATAAAAGCAATTAGGTTGCCATTTAAAATCAAACCATTAAAACTCAGTGTCTGCTCAAATGAAGAAGTGACAAAAGATATAAAGCTTTCGCCATCAGCTTTCATGGCCAAAAGTATGACACCAATTAATACAGTTAAAGCAATAAAACCAATGTAGCTTCTTGGCTTTGCCAATATTTTTATTAATTCGTTATATGTGTTTTTTAAAAGCACTAATCTTCGTTTTGTATCATTTTTATAAAATAATCTTCAAGCTTTCTTTTCTGTTCGATACCAGATATTTTTATTTTCTGGTGCACCATAAAAGCGTTTATTTCTGAAATATCTTCTCGATTAATCTCAAATTCAATTTCAGAGTCAGTCACGTTAAACTCAGAAATGTTGGAAAATTCATTTGAAATAACATCACAGAAACGTTCTGGTTCTTCACATGAAAACTTCACCATCATTTGACTGCTATTCAATAGTTCGCTTACATCACCTTCAATAATAGACTTTCCTTTGTTGATAATCACCATTCTATTCGCGATCATTTCTATTTCGGAAAGCTGGTGCGAGGATAAAATAACCGTTTTTCCTTGCTCTTTACTTAGCTTCAGAATAAGCTCTCTAATATCTACTATTCCTTGAGGATCTAATCCTGTTGTTGGCTCATCTAATATGATAAGGTCAGGGTTATGCATCAATGCTTGGGCAATCCCCAAACGTTGTTTCATGCCATGAGAAAAGGTTTTGAATTTGGAATACTCTCTTCCCTTAAGACCTACAAAATGAATAATGTCTTCAATTTCGGATTTAGAAACCTGTCGACCTGATATTCGGGCCATTATCTCAAGGTTTTTAAATGCCGATAGATATTTGTAAAAATCTGGTTTTTCTATAATCGAACCAATGTTAGAAAGCACATCAAATCTATTTTTACGTAATGATTTTCCAAATATTTCTATTTGGCCATCATCTGAATCAATTAACGACAACATACACCTCAGGGAGGTACTCTTCCCTGCCCCATTGGGGCCTAAAAAGCCAAAAACATCATTTTTATAAACAGAAAAAGAAACATCTTTAAGTGCTTTAAAATCCTTAAACGACTTTTTTAAATTCTTTACTGAAACAACAACTTCTGACATGGTAGTTAAACAATAAATCCTTTAAAAAGTTCAAGCAAATGAACCAAACCATTTTGAAGGTGTATGCCCCTAAAAAATATATAATATGAAAAATTCAATCTTTTTAATTCTGATGCTCTTGGCATCTAACGGTTTATTTGCAGATGACAAAAAAATCAGAAAAGCTTCACTTACTGAAGCAACAGTATACACAAATGGTGTTCAGTTGCGATCTAAAGTTTATTACACTGCTACAACAGGGATAAATGAAATTGTAATTGAAGGTGTCAGTGGCAATATTGATCCAAAAACCATTCAAGTCAGCGCTACAGGAAAAGTTGTTATTCTCGATAGTAAATATAGCTTGTTTTACCCTAAACTCACCCAACAAGAAACAGCTGGCGAGGTAAAAAAGGTGAGGTTGCAAATCTTAAAATTAAAAGACTCCATCCTTTACTTGTCATATGACCTTAACGATATACAAGATGAAATCAATGTATACAATCAGGCCAAAAACATATTGAAAAACAATGGCGTAATGAAAAGTCAAGGAAAAGTAAATGACTCCATCATGTTATTAAAAGAAGCACTAGAATTGTACACACAAAAAATGATTCAACTAAATAAAAAGCTTAGTGAGCTTCGCAAGGTCAAAAACAAAAAACAGCAAGTTGATAAGAAAATGAATGAACGATTGAATCGATTGAAAAATCATTTGAGCAGTATTGGAAACCAAAATCCAAATAACCAACCCATACCAAGAATCACCATAACACTATCAGCGAACTCTTCTACATCAGGTAATATCTCATTTTCCTATTTGGCATCCGGAGCAGGATGGAGTCCATTATATGATATTCGTAGTGAATCAAGTCAAGGAAAAATATTTATGAATTATAAAGCTGAAGTTTATCAGAACACAGGATTAGATTGGAAAAAAATAAAACTAAATATATCCACAAATAACCCTTATGCGAATAAGACAAAGCCTGAATTGAACCCATGGTACCTTAGCTACATCCAACACAAACAAGAGTACAATAATGCAAAAATACAAAACAGCAATAAGGCCGTGTATAACCTAAATAGCTCACCCACAGAAGCAGCTTACAATAGAGGATTTTACATGGACGACGTGGCAGAAGAAGAACCTGCCTTAAGTGCGAATCAATTTACAAACGTTGTACAGCAATTAATCTCAGCTGAATTTAAAATTGACCTTCCCTACAATATTACCTCAAATGGTCAAAAACACATGGTTCTTGTTCAGAATTCAGAATTACAAACGAATTTCAAATACTACAGTGTACCAAAAATGGATCAAAACGTTTACTTAGTCGCACAAATGCTGAAAGTGGACGAATTACAGCTCATACCATCAAAAGCAAATATCTTTTTTGATGGCTCATATATTGGAGAAACTTATATTGACCCAACGAACATGAATGACACCCTACACCTATCACTAGGGAAAGACCCTAATATTCAAATCAAACGAAGATTACTTTCTTCGAAATGTAAAGAAAAAGTAATCGGAGATAAAATAGAGAAATTGCTTGCCTACACCATTGAAGTGAAAAATTTAAAGTCAAGTAGCATAGAACTAGTCATACAAGATCAAATTCCGATTACTACAAATACAGATATTGAGATTGACAAAATAAATATCGGAAAAGCAAAAAGAAAAGAACGATCGGGATTGATAGAATGGAATCTCACCCTAAAACCGAAGGAATCAAAGACATTTGATTTCGACTTTAGAATCAAATACGATAAATCGAAAAGAATCAACATTTAAGTACAAAAGCCCTTCGGGGCTTTTTTCATTTTGAATTTATTTCCTGTTAAACAAAAAGCTTTTCTAACTTTGCGCTTTTATACGAACAATAGCTTTTAATAAACTGTTTTAAAGCAGATGAAACAATTCGACGTTCCGCCATTTTACCGTTCTTCACTCATAGGAGAGATTAAGAATAAAAGAAAGCTTGAAGACCCAAGAAAAAAAGACTTTACACCAACACAGGTAAAGGTCGGTGATCTGACTTTTTATATTGCTAGACACTTTGGTTTTTGTTATGGTGTTGAGAATGCCATAGAAAAGAGCTACAAGGCCATTAAAGAGCATCCTGACAAACGTATTTTCTTACTGAGTCAAATGATTCACAATCCTGATGTAAATGAGGATTTAGAATCACATGGACTTAAATTCCTACAGGACACTTATGGTAAACAGCTCATTCCATTTGATGAATTAACACCTGATGATATTGTAATCATTCCAGCCTTCGGAACTACAGTCGAAATTGAAAAGTTATTGAAAGGAAAAGGAATAGAAATTGATACTTATAATACAACCTGTCCATTTGTGGAAAAAGTATGGAATAGATCCGCAAAATTGAGCGAAAATTCGCATTCAATAATTATCCACGGAAAAGCAAATCACGAGGAAACAAGAGCTACATTTTCTCATAGCTCACAAAATGCTCCCTCATTAATTATCAAGGATATTCATGAAGCCAATTTTTTGGGTGAAATAATATCTGGCAAGAGAAAAATTGAAGAATTTTATTCTTTCTTTAAGGAAAAGCACACCAAAGACTTTAACCCTGAAACAGATCTAAAGAAAATTGGTGTTGTTAATCAAACTACGATGCTCGCTACTGAAACTCAAGAAATAACGGATTTTTTAAGAAAGGTAATGATTGAAGTTTATGGAGAAACTACAATTAAAGAACACATGGCAGATACCAGAGACACTTTGTGTTACGCTACAAATGACAATCAATCAGCTACCTATGGACTTTTGAAAGAATCTATTGATCTTGCCTTAGTTGTTGGAGGGTATAACAGCTCCAATACAACACACTTAGTTGAGTTACTAGATGAAAGATTTAACACCTATTACATAAAAAATGAACAAGAAATCATAGATCATGACCAAATCTATTCTTATGATATTCACAATAAAAAAAGAAATCTAAACCTTGATTTTCTACCCGCTAAAAAGAAAATAAACATTGCTATTACATCTGGTGCGTCATGCCCAGATAAATTGGTAGATGATGTTATTCACAAAATAATAAAGCTCAAAAATCTCGATTCAAATTCACTAAAAATTATTTTATGAGCAAAGACCACAAAATGAAACCTGAAAGCCTAATGATGTCGTATGGCTTCAAACCCGAATTGTCAGAAGGTTCAATTAAATCGCCCATTTTTCAAACTTCTACATTTGTTTTTAAAAACGCTCAGGAGGGCAAAGCTTTTTTCGAAGTTGCATATGGCTTAAGGGAAAAAGAAAGTACTGAGGAGGTTGGACTCATCTATAGTCGAATAAACAATCCAGATCTTGAAATCCTTGAAACAAGATTAAAGTTGTGGGACAAGGCTGACGACTGTGCAGTATTTGAAAGTGGTATGGCCGCAATCTCTACTGTATTATTGGAATTCCTTAAACCTGGCGATGTATTGCTCTACAGTTCTCCAGTTTATGGTGGGACGGATCATTTTATAAATGATTTTTTAAATAAGATAGGTGTACATACCATTTCGTTCACACCTAATGATTCGAAAGAAGACATTTTAAAACGCTTGAAAAACTCAGGTCTCGCGAATAAGCTTTCAATGATCTTTATTGAAACTCCTGCAAATCCGACTAATGCACTAATCGATATCGAAATGTGTAAGTCAATCGCAGACCTCTACTCTACTATGGACACTAAGGTTCATTTGGCTGTTGACAATACCTACATGGGACCATTATGGCAACACCCACTCGAACATGGTGCCGATTCTGTATTGTATTCAGCCACTAAATATATTGGTGGGCATAGTGATGTAATTGCAGGAGCATGTTGTGGATCAAATGAAGTAATAAGCAGGATAAAAGTTTTACGAACTTTTCTTGGGAATATGGCCGCCCCTCATACGGGATGGTTGCTTATGCGTAGTTTGGAAACGCTTAAAATACGCATGGAACAACAAGCAAGAAACGCACAACAGGTAGCGGCATTTTTAGATAACCATAAAAAAGTTGAAAAGGTCTATTATCTTGGTTTAATTAAAGAAAATACCAAAGAATATGAAATTTACCAAAAACAATATGACTCCCCTGGAGCTATGCTCTCTTTTGATATTGTTGGTGGAGAAAAAGAAGCTTTTAAATTTATTGACTCCCTAAAACTAATAAAGTTGGCAGTGAGTCTAGGAGGTACAGAATCCTTGGTTGAACATCCCGCAACCATGACTCATGCTGGTGTTGAGCCAAATCACAGAGAAGAATTATCGATAACTGAAAAACTAGTTAGGATTTCGGTTGGAGTTGAAAATCACGAGGACCTAATTTGGGATATCAATCAGGCCCTAGAAAAAGTTTAATTATGAAAATTTACACGAAGAAAGGAGACGAAGGCAAAACAGGTCTTATTGGAGGAACTCGCGTCTCCAAAAATAATTCAAAAATAAACGCCTACGGAACGGTTGATGAACTTAATGCGTTCGTCGGTATGCTAAGAGATTCTATTGGCAACACAAAATACACATCTCAATTAATTGAAATTCAGGATCGATTATTTACAGCGGGGTCATTATTGGCAGTTTCAGATTCAGGATCTTCAATGAAAATCCCAATGATTGAAAAAAACGACATTATTGACTTAGAGAAATGGATCGATGAAATGGATACCACACTTCCCGAAATGAAATCATTCGTCCTTCCTGGTGGTCATCAAACAGTATCTTATTGTCATATTACAAGAACGATTTGTAGACGAGCAGAACGCTGTATAGTAACCCTATCGGAACATACAGAAGTAGATCCTATTATTCTGGCTTATTTTAATAGACTAAGCGATTACTTATTTACTTTGGGAAGAAGTATGGCTCAGGAATTGAATGTAAAGGAAACACCTTGGAACCCAAAATTGTAGTAAATAATAAAAAACAGAACAAATTCTGTTTTTTATTTGGATTATTTGAAATAAAGTATACTTTTGCCGAATAATCAAATAATGTTGTACCCATGTATTGGACTTTAGAATTAGCCTCTTACCTTGAAGATGCCCCATGGCCGGCCTCAAAGGATGAACTTATTGATTTCGCAATCCGTACAGGTGCACCTATGGAGGTTGCAGAAAACCTTCAGGACCTTGAAGATGAGGGAGAGATTTATGAGAATATCGAAGAAATTTGGCCTGATTATCCATCAAGAGAAGACTTTCTCTTCAATGAAGATGAATATTAAAAAAAATCTTGGGGGAAAGAAATGAATTTCCTCGGTCATCTATATTTTTCACATAATGATTTAGACTTAATGATTGCAAATCTTTTTGGAGATTCTGTGAAAGGAAATAAATATCTTAATTATTCTTCAAAAATTCAGCAAGGGGTTCTTTTACATCGGAAGATAGACTTCTATATTGACAATCATTATTTAGTAAAAGAACTAAGGCTTGAACTTTACAAAGAACTTCCAAAAGTAGCAGGTGTAGCAATCGATTTATATTTCGATCATTTGTTGGCCATTCATTGGAATCGCTATCACAATAAACCGTTTGAAGTTTTTTTAGATGAATTTTATTTGCATCGAGCGAAATACGAAGTTGAATTAAGCACAGAGTTTCGATCATTTTTAGAAAGGTTGAGAGAGCAAAGTGGATCAACCACTACCCTAGCCTTTATGGTTTACAACGAGTTTGTCTAGGTGTTTCAAAACGAATATCATTCAAAAATAAATTACCCGAAGCGCCTCTTGTTTATTCCAAACACCGTGTTAAAATTGAAAAAGTATTTCATCAATTTATGAATGATGCTAAAAAAGACCTAGCGAATCAAGTTTAGATGTCCTGATATCATTTTAGACTCGTTGGTTTCAGGGACAACATAATTAATTTTCCAGACGTAAGTTCCTTCAGGGCAATTATTTCCATTATATGTGCCGTCCCAATATTCATGAGAATTAGAACCATTAAAAAGTTCCTCTCCCCATCGATTGTAAATGATCATTTCAAATTGATTAGGATCATAACCGCTTGTAAATACAGGGTGAAATGTGTTGTTGTGCTCGTCTCCATCTGGGGTAAAAGTGTTTGGGACATAATAAATCTCCTCTCCCTTAATCTGAATTAAAACCTGTGCGGAATCTGTACAACCAAATTCATTTTCAACATACAGATGAACCAAATAATTACCTTCAGTATAAGGATAAGAATGATCAATTTGACCACTAAAAAAGTCATAAAATGAACCATCTCCCGTGTTAAGTATATATGAATTTGCCCCAGAGCTTGTGTTTTGAAAAGTAATATGTGGAATATCGCTTGTGGTTAACAAAGGGCTTGCAGTTAATCCAGCATCTGGATTTGGATAAACAATAACCGATGTTTGAATAGAATCAGAACAGGCGTTTGCATCTGTTCCTGTAATCCAAATATCAACAGATTCATTTGGAGAAAATTCATATTCGTTCCCAATGCCTAAAGGAGACCAGTTGTAAGACTGAGCCCCGGAAACAGATATAACTGCCGACTCTCCTAAACAAATACTTTGGGACGGGGTCACAAGTAAGTTGGGAAGTTCATAAACAACAATACTGATAGAATCATTATTCTCACATCCCAAGTCATCAAATCCACTTAAGTAAATGCTAATAGAGCTATCAGGTTCAAGAGTTTGCTGTTGAATATTATTTTCTATGAATACCGGTGAAATCCATAAATAATTAGAGCCCCCTGTCGCAGTAAGCTGGACAGTGTCTCCGATACATATTTCAAAAGATGAAGTAATTATTTGAATATTAGGCAATTCCTGAATCAAAACGTTTACATCAATAGAGGATTCACAAAAATTACTATCAATACCATTTAACTGTAGTGTTGTATTGTTGCTCGGAAAACAAATCAATGCACCATTTGACTCCGTATAACCTATTGACGGGTTCCATGTATAGGTTTCTGCACCATTGGGAATTAATACTGCCGTATCGCCAATACAAATTAGGGTATCATTACAGCTAATTACTGGGAGAGGGTTTACCGTTAGATTGACAGAAAACGAAGAGTCACATCCCGAAATTGACTGAAAAACCTCGGTGTAGAAACCACTAGAGGATAGCACCTGAGA
>JGI20160J14292_10002444_pt1 | contig 14885 bp, 14 predicted proteins | sample COG_10_FD_14292 | JGI IMG/M metagenome (IMG submission 14292) | reverse complement strand
GGTGCAGAGCCGGTATCAGGAGATGTTGCTGAGTTTGGGCAATGTTGAAGCGACCCTCAGCACACTGGGCCTTGGGCTCGACCGTCCCGTTGATCACCTGCGCGTGCGGACCACAATAGCCCCTTTCTTCCCGCTCTCCGGGACAAATCTTGTGCTGCGATCGTTTATCTCTCGGGGCGGAAATGCTCTGGTTGAGGTCATGGACATCCAACAGGGCAGTTGGCGTGCGCGCATGTCGGCTCGGGCCATGTTTGGCCCCGATGGCCGCTTAATCGCCCAAACCTGTCCGTTGCTCCGCGCGGGGGCGTCCTATCTGCCCATCCCGTTTATGAGCGTCATTTCCCTCTACCAGTCCGCAGGCGGTCTGGACATCTCGCGGGAGCCTATACCTGACTTTGCCCTGCCAAAGAGCATCGAGCCCTTCACTCAGAGGGAATTGTGCGATGTGGCTCGAACCTACGTGTTTGACGACGAAACCACCTAAGAGCGGCCCTCGTCATCATCTGCATCGCCTTCGGTCGGTATGAACTGCCCGGCCTGCCGGGCGTCCACGATTGACTGGCGGATATCTCGGGTTTCGGTAAAGCGATCAAACAGGAACGTGCCGTCGCCCTTTCGGATGGCCCGCTGCATGTTCACCAGATCCTCCTGAAAGCGCTGGAGTAGATCCAGGACGACGTCGCGGTTGTTCAAAAACACGTCCCGCCACATCGTTGGATCGGAGCCTGCAATGCGGGTGAAATCTCTAAAGCCAGAGGCGGAGAACTTGATCACTTCAGACTTCAAATCGTCTTCCAGCTGGGTCGCTGTGTCCACGATGGTGTAGGCAATCAGGTGTGGCAGGTGAGAGGTCATGGCCAGCACGCGGTCGTGGTGCAGCGGATCCATTTCATCGATCATCGCGCCGCAGGCCTCCCACAGCGCCACAACCTTGTCGATGGGCTCCCGGGGCGTGTTGGGCAGGGGGGTCAGGATGACCCAGCGATCGCGGAACAGCGACTCGAACCCAGCAGTCGGTCCAGATTGCTCCGTCCCTGCAATCGGGTGTGCCGGCACAAAATGCGCGTGCTCAGGCAGGTGAGGGGCAATGTCGGCGATCACGGAGCCCTTGGTGGACCCCACGTCCGAGACGACGCACCCCGGCGCCAGATGAGGACCGATTTGCTCAGCCAGGTGACCATAGGCCCCGACCGCCGTGCATAGAAGAACGCAGTCGGCGCCTGACACGGCGGCAATTGCGTCATCGGTTACGCTATCAGCCAGGTCCAGTTCCAGAATTTTGGCTCGATTATCCGCAGACCGTGAAACCCCGACAACTTCGTTGGCCAGCCGGTGCTTGCGGATGTTCAATGCGAGCGAAGATCCGATCAGACCGACACCGATGATGACGACTTTGCTGAAAAGAGGCCCTTCTGGGTTGGTGCTCATGCACTCTCGCTTTCAATGAAACGGGTCAGGGCTTGGGTCAGGACATCCATATCGTCCTCCGTACCGATGGTCATGCGCAAACAGGTGGGCAAGCCGTAACCGGCAACACCCCGCCCAATGATGCCCTCAGAGCGAAGGAACGCGTCTGCCGCGGTAGCCCGGTCCGCATCGCTGAAGTCGATCAGTATGAAGTTTCCAACCGAATCATAAACGGTCAGCCCCATGCCACGCAGACGCTGGGTGACAGCAGGCAACAAACGATTGTTGAGGTGTTTGGCATCCATCGCCCAGTCCCAATCATCCAGCGCAGCCGTAGCCGCCGCCTGAGCTGGAACCGATACGTTGAACGGCCCGCGCACGCGATTGAGGATATCGATGACCTCCTTCGAGCCATAGGCCCAACCGATCCTGAGCGCGGCCAGACCGAACAGCTTGGAAAAAGTGCGGGTCATCACGACGTTCTTATTCTGGGCAACTAGATCAGAACCATCAGAATAGGCTTCTGCATCCACGTATTCCGAATAGGCTGCATCAATCACCAGCAATGCATCTTCGGGCAAGGCGGCGTGCAGGCGTTCGAGTTCCGCTTTAGTGGAGTATGAGCCGGTGGGGTTGTTCGGATTGGCGACAAAGACGATGCGGGTGTTTTCGGTCATCGCGTCGATCATGCTGTCCACGTCCATACGCAGGTCGGATTCAGGCGCTGAGACGGGTGTGGCTCCGGCAGCCAGGGCGGAAATCTTGTACATCAGGAAGCCGTGCTGGGAGTACAGCACCTCGCTGCCCTCGCTGGTGAAGGCCTGGCAGATGAGTGCGATGATCTCGTCTGATCCTGCGCCACAAATTAACTGCTCCGCCGGAAACCCGAACCGTTCGCCAATTTTCTCGCGCAGAGCAACGGCACCGCCTTCGGGGTATCGGTTCAGCTGTGCGACGGATCCCTGAGCGGCTTCGATGGCTTTGGGGGAGGCGCCCAAAGGTGCTTCGTTGGCCGCCAACTGGCGGATTGGTTTATCAGTGTCCATCTTACTTTCGCCCGGGACGTAGGGCTTGATCTGCATAATGGTGTCTTTGACGTCGAAACCGGATGACATGGTCAGCTCCTGGCAAGAATCGGATGGTGATTGGGTTGGTCGCTTGGGCCTGCTGCTGGGAACGGGCTCAGGCAGAAAGTCGCACAGCTTCGGGATAAAAACCAAGCATATGGATCTGATCCATCTCATATCCCTGCTCTGCGGCCCAAGCCGGAATGGCTGTGGCATCGCCGGGAACCTCCACCAGCGATAGGGTCTCGCCTTGGGTCACCAGGATGCGGGAGATGTCTTCACCGGACGACTCAGGGGCAAAAGCAGCGAGAACCCAGGCTTTATCGCGAGGAATGCCGCCGACGGGCCCATCGATGAAAGGCAGCTGCAGGATCACGTGCAGGCGGCGGCCGTTGGCGTTGGGCTTTGTCACGCGCTGCCACCAGGCCGGGTCATTGATATCGGCACGAATGATACCAAGCGTGTGTTGACCGCTCAGCACGGCCTCCGCCACGGCATCGCGATTGGCGAAGTGCTCGCGGTCCAATGAAATCGCGTAGTGCACTTGCGCATGCTCCCGCGCCACAGCTTCGGCATCGTCTTCGATGGCCAGGGACAGATCGCCTTCGAGCGAGGTCACGGCGGGAATAATCTCACGCCAGATCCGCAGCAGCGAACTGGCAGGGAAGGGGTGGTTTCCGTGCTTGGCGGCCGCTCGGCGCAGCATCGAGGCTTCCCGGCCCGGGCGCAGGAACACGGGGTTGTCCGAATACCGCTTTTTGACTTCCCCCACTTCCATGGCGACTTTGGAGCGCGCGTGGATGCGTTCGACCAGTTCTTGATCCAGACGGTCAATCTCGGCGCGAAGCTTATCCAGCTCTGCGGCTTCCGCTTGTTTATTCTTTGCGTCCGTGGTCACGGCTGCGGGTCTCCTGCTTCGCCTTCAAAGCGGCGGTTTCGGGGGCGGTCTGTCTCTGCTTTAGCGCAGGCGATGGCGACTGTAAAAGGTGGGCTGGCCCGCCAAGTTTTTGCGCCTCGGCTATCAGTACGCCCCCGGTGGGCATTCTGGCCCATATGAACGCGGAATGGGGGGGGAAGAAAAGTGCGTTTCGCATGCGCTCAAGGCCAAAAAGTTGCTCACCCAGCGTGGTCGCAAGCGATAAGCCGGTAAAGGCGCGTCCCTTAGAGAATGGATTGCCCGGCGTTCTCGCCCAAAGGCCGATGGCCGACGGCACAATCACAATGAGCTTTCCGCCGGGTTTCAACACACGCCAGATTTCACGGAAGGTGCGATCTGGCCGGCGGGCGTGTTCAAGACGATGGAGCAGCAGCACACGATCCATGCTTTCGCTGTCCAGCGGCATAAGCGTGTCATCGGTCAAAACCTCCCGCCCGTTTTGCGCACTCTCAACCCCCGAAAGACGCGCGGGGATAAAGTGGCAAACCGACAAAGGGTTGAGCGGCAGGAGGTGAGACTCCAATGGGGACGCATAACCTGTCGTCAGCAGCCTTTGCCCCGATAGGTCAGACCACCAGCCCCCAATCCGGCGCCCCAGCACGTCAATTGAGCGCTGTCCCAGCGGTGTGGCGTAGAAATCGAGCAGATCGGCGGCAGATATGTCCATAAACTCACTGTGTAGGATGGCGACGGAGGCCGGTGTCGGCTAAGTGTCAATTAACCATTCTTGGCATAAGACGAAAGACGCTGCGATGAGCCTTGAAATCGAAATTGTCCCGATCCTGTCGGATAACTACGTGTACCTGGCCCGTGAAACCGTGAGCGGAAAAGTGCTGTGTGTTGATCCGGGCGAGGCGGCGCCGGTGCTGGCAAGGGCTGAGGAGCTGGGCTGGGATATCGATACGATCCTGATCACCCACCATCACGGCGACCACGTTGCCGGCGTCAAAACCTTGAAGGCGGCCACGGGTGCAACCGTGATTGGCCCCGGTGGCGATAGCCAGGATATCCCCGGTCTGGACCAAAGCGTCGCCGATGGCGATACGGTTTCTTTTGGTAGCGAGACGTTCAAAGTAATCGGCGTGTACGGCCACACCTCTGGCCACATCACCTATTTCGCAGAAACCGATCAGGCGTTGTTTTCTGGCGATGCCTTGTTCAGCGTCGGCTGTGGCCGCTTCTTTGAGGGTACGGCAGCGGATATGTGGCCGGGCCTGCTGAAGCTTAGGGAACTGCCCGATGCGTCGCGGGTTTACTGTGGGCACGAATACACGGCGACCAACGTGGCCTTTGCGGTGTCTATTGATGCCGACAATGCAGAACTTCACCGCTACGCTGGGATCGTAGCCATGCTGCGGTCAGAAGAAATGCCGACGGTTCCCGCGAATTTGGGGCTAGAGAAAAAGATAAACCCGTTCTTGCGTGCCGATGACCCTGCGTTTGCTGAGAAGCATGGATACAAAGGCCAGGAAGGTGTGACTTTTCTCGCCCATATTCGGGCGGGCAAGGACTCGTTTTAGGGCGAATAGAGAGATATTAAAAGATGGCTAAGCTATTCGGAACAGACGGCATTCGTGGCACGGTGAACTCTCACCCCATGACCAGCCAGATCGCGATGGATGTCGCAGTCGCAGCGGGGCACATATTTCGCGAGACACTGACCTATCGTCCAACGGTTGTTATCGCCAAGGATACCCGGCTTTCCGGCTACCAGATTGAACCGGCAATGGTGACGGGTTTTTCCAGCGTAGGCTGGGACGTGCTGTTGCTTGGTCCCATGCCGACCCCGGCTGTAGCAGCGCTGACGCGATCGATGCGCGCGGATATGGGGGTGATGCTATCGGCATCACATAACCCCTACCGCGACAACGGCATCAAGCTGTTTGGACCGCAGGGCTATAAATTCTCCGACAAGATCGAACAGCAGATCGAAGCCACGGTTGAGCGCATGGGGCAGGAAGGCCCGGACTTTGCGCTTGTTGGTCCGGATCAGTTGGGCCGCGTGCGGCGACTTGATGGTGCTGAAGGCCGCTATATGGAGCTGGTTAAGGCGTCCTTCCCCAACGATCTCCGCCTCGATGGCCTCAAAGTCGTTGTCGATTGCGCCAACGGCGCGGCCTACCGGATCGCGCCCCGGATTCTCTATGAGCTGGGCGCCGACGTCGTTGAGTATGCGGTCTCGCCTGATGGGTTGAACATCAATGATCAATGCGGCGCAACCGCCCCGAAAAACCTCCGCCTGAAAGTTTTGGAAACGGGCGCAGATATCGGTCTTGCGCTTGACGGCGATGCTGATCGGCTGATCGTTGTTGACGAGAACGGCCGGGTCATTGATGGCGATCAGATCATGGCGCTGATTTCGCTGAATATGAAGAACTCGGGCCGCCTGAAAGGCGAGGGGTTGGTCTCTACGGTCATGTCGAACCTGGGCCTTGAGCGCTTTCTCGAGGCCGAAGGTATGCGGCTTGAACGGACCAAAGTCGGTGATCGGTTCGTGCTCGAACGGATGAAACAACTGGGCTGGAACCTCGGCGGAGAGCAATCAGGACACATGATCCTGTCCGACTACGCCACAACCGGCGATGGCATGGTTGCGGCCCTGCAGGTGCTGAGTGTGATGGTGCGACAGAGCCGACGCGCCAGTGAGGTTCTCAACCAGTTTTCCCCCGTCCCCCAAGTGCTGAAAAACGTTCGGTTCACGGGGGCAAATCCGCTCGATGCGGACCCTGTTAAGGATGTCATACGAGAGGTGGAGGGCGAGTTTGGTAATGCTGGCCGTCTGGTCATCCGTCCCTCAGGAACAGAACCGCTGATCCGCGTTATGGCCGAAGGCGATGATGCAGCCTTTGTCGATCAGGCGGTTAATCGCATCTGTGAGGTCGTTCGTGCATCGGCTGGCTGACAGGCCGTGCTGAAGATTCAAAGAATAGGGGGATGCCAGTGAAAGGGCGAGTGCTGATCGTTGCCGGATCTGATAGTGGCGGCGGTGCCGGAATTCAGGCGGACATCAAAACCGTTACTGCGCTGGGCGGTTTTGCCATGACGGCCATCACGGCCCTGACCGCACAGAACACACAGGGCGTTCACGACATCCACGGCGTGCCGGAGGACTTCATAACCCGGCAGATCGAGGTTGTGCTGAGCGACCTGGGGGCGGACGCCTTGAAAACCGGCATGCTGCACAGCCCGGCGGTGATCGAGACAGTGGTCAAAGCGCTGGAAACCTGTGATGCGCCGCTGGTTGTCGATCCGGTCATGCGGGCCAAGGGCGGCGCGGCACTGCTCCTACCCGAAGCGCAAGCGGCGCTGGTTGAGCTGCTGTTGCCACGCGCGACTCTGCTGACCCCCAACGTGCCCGAAGCTGAAGCGCTGACGGGCATGAGCATTCAATCCATGGCTGACCTGCAAGCGGTCGGCGAGCGTCTGATGACGCTGGGCCCCAAGGCAGTCTTGATGAAAGGCGGTCACCTCGATAGCGCTGCTATGACAGATGTTTTGGTGACCGACGAAGGCGCCAGCATCATTGGTCTGGGCCGGATCCGCCGGAACACGCCCCATACACACGGGACAGGCTGCACGCTTGCGAGCGCCGTTGCGGCCGGTTTGGCGCAGCAGCTGACCCTTCATCGCTCGGTTGAGCGTGCTGTCGCCTACGTTGACCGCGCCATCGAGATGGCACCGGGCTATGGGCAGGGTCATGGACCGATCAACCACGCCCATCCATTGCAGCGTGCCGACGCGCAAGACGACTGGTTTGAAGGGGAGAGCTAGGATGACTGAAAAACTGTTCCTGCGGGACGCCTATATGAAGGCCTGCGAAGCGCGGGTTGAGGCCATTACAGCCGAAGGCGGGATCGTGCTCAATCAATCGGTTTTCTACGCCACCGGCGGCGGTCAGCCCGGCGACAGCGGCACCCTATCGCTGAAAGACGGCCGCTCGGTTGCAATCAACACCTGCATCAAGGGCGAGGACGATGCTCTTGTGCTGCTTGCTGCTGCCGGTGCGGTCGAGGGGCTTTCGGTTGGCGATACGGTCGAGGCTATCCTCGACTGGGACCGTCGCTTTGCCCACATGGCCATGCACACGAGCCTGCACCTGCTCTGTGCCAGCATTGACGCCGGGGTGACCGGTGGATCCATCGGGGCTGAGAAGTCACGACTTGATTTTGACCTTGAAGATGCGCCGGACAAAGAGGCTCTGGAACAGCGTCTGAACGACCTGATCGCCGGGAATCATAATGTTCTGGCTTCGACGATCACGGCGCAAGCCCTGGATGCCCAGCCTGAACTGGTGCGAACCATGTCTGTCGCCCCGCCGCGTGATGCCTCCGGTCTGATCCGGGTGGTGCGCATTGGGACGGAAACAGCACCGATCGACTTCCAACCCTGCGGCGGCACCCACGTTGCCAATACCAGCGAGATCGGTCGAGTGCGGATCGGCAAGGTTGAAAAGAAGGGCAAGCAAAACCGCCGCATTAACATCCACTGGGAACCGGCAAACGCATGAGCACCAGCTATCCGATTTACCAGCTCAACGCCTTTACCAATCAGTCCTTCAAGGGCGCGCCCGCTGCGGTCGTGCCGATGGACGCATTCCCGGATGATTCGGTTTTGCGCGGGATTGCTTCGGATAACAATCTGGCAGAGACGGCCTATACCGTGCCCTGGCCCGGTGGTGAGGCTGATTTTCATCTGCGATGGTTTACGCCAACAATTGAGATGGACTTGTGCGGTCATGCCACGCTCGCCACGGCGGCACTGTATTTCACCAAGCTGGGCTGGGATCAGCCAACTGTGCGCTTCCAGACGCAATCGGGCGTGCTGACGGTGGCTCGTGACGGCGATAGCTTTGTGATGGACTTCCCCGCGCTGTACTGCGAAGACCCGTTTCCAGACGCGCCCTTCTCATGCGTTAATGCGGTAACAGGCTACAAGTTCACCATCTTTGAGTTTGAGACCTCCGCGCAAGTGCGAGCGTTCCGGCCGGACGCTGCGCAGATCGTGCCACTGCACCGGGAAGCCATCATCGTCACTGCCAAGGGCAATCCGGACGCAGGCGACAGGACCGATATCGTCAGCCGCATGTTTGGCCCCAATATTGGCGTTCTGGAGGATCCCGTGACCGGTGCGGCGCACTGCGCTTTGGCGCCCTACTGGGCTAAAAAGTTGGGAAAAACCAGCATGAGTGCGGAGCAGGCATCTGAACGTGGCGGAACCTTGCAACTCAGCCTCAAGGGCGACCGGGTTGAACTGACCGGTCAGGCTGTGCTGTATCTCGACGGTAAGATCACCGTTTAGAGGGCTGCCGCCATGAGCGTCGTGCCATCCTTGCTTCCCGCTGGATTAGAAGATCAGCTGCCCCCGTGGGCGGAAACTGAAGCGCAGGCGCTCAGCAAGATCCTCGAAACCGCCCGTGTGTTTGGCTATGACCGCGTCAAGCCACCCCTATTGGAATACGAAGAAACCCTGACGGCGTTTGCGCCGGACAGTCTGCGCAAGGGCTTCAAGCTTGCCGATCCGCAGGCTGAGGGCTTGCTGGTTGTTCGCTCGGACAAGACCGGACAGGTCATCCGAATCGCGCAGACCCGCTTGAAGGATGAGCCGCGACCGCTGCGTTTGTCCTATGGCGGTCAGGTCCTGCGCGCCAAAGGCTCGCAATTGCGCCCGGAGCGACAGTTCACGCAGGTCGGTGTTGAGCTGATCGGTGTGCCGGAAGGATCAGAAAGCCGCGCGCTGATCGAAATCGTCGATCTTTGCATGACGGCGCTGGGCGATGCGGGCGTGCCTGATGTCACCGTTGATCTGACATTGCCGCAAGTGGCACGGGCTGCAGCACAAGCTGATCCCGTGCTGATCCAAGCCCTGAACGAGCGCAATGCTGCACTGGCAGAAACCGCAACAGCAACTGCTGGCGAGGCTGTGCGCGAGGTGGTCAGCCTGATCAGCGCTTTTGGGCCCTGGCGCGGCGCAGTGACGCTGATGGACAAGGTCAAAGGGGGCAAGGCCTGGCGTGAGCTGGAAAGCGTGGCAGAGGCCGTGGAAACCCGGCATCCGTCGGTGGAGGTTCTGGTTGATCCCGCAGAGCTGCGCGGATTTGACTACCACACGGGGCTGTCGTTCGTCCTCTACGCCAAGGGGGTTCGCGGCGAGTTGGGTCGGGGTGGGCTCTATCAGGCTGGCGAGGAGCAGGCCGCAGGGTTTACGCTGTACATGGACTCCGTGCTGCGCGCGGTTCCTGCGCAAACACCGCCTGAGAAAGTCAGCGTCGCTGCTGATACGGATATCAACGAAGTGGCGCGCCGCAGGGCCGCTGGGGAAATTGTCGTCGTGGATCTGGCTTAGCTGCCAACCGCGTCATCTGAACAAAGAGAAGCAAATTTATGGCTAACGTAGCAGTCGTGGGCTCCCAGTGGGGTGACGAAGGTAAAGGCAAGATTGTTGACTGGCTCTCTGAGCGCGCCGACGTGGTGGTTCGGTTTCAGGGCGGTCACAACGCCGGACATACACTGGTCGTCGATGACGTCACCTATGCCCTGTCGTTGCTGCCCTCGGGCGTGGTGCGCCCGGGGAAGCAGGCGCTGATTGGCAACGGTGTTGTCCTCGATCCTTGGGCTCTGGTTTCTGAAATTGAGAAATGCCGTGATCTTGGGCTGGAGATTGATGAGAGGCGATTGGGGATTGCCGAGAACACACCGCTGATCCTGCCGGTTCACTCTGCACTGGACCATGCGCGAGAGCGTGCGCGCGGCAATTCCAAGATTGGTACAACCGGCCGCGGTATCGGCCCGGCTTATGAAGACAAAGTCGCGCGCCGGGCGGTTCGCCTGTCTGATCTGGCCGATGAAAACCGGCTGAAGGCAGCGTTGACCGAACTTCTCCGTCACCACGCTGCGCTGGCACGCGGCATGGGTGAGCCCGAGCCGGATTACGAGGAACACCTGCGTCTGCTCAAGGAAATCGCGCCGCAGGTTCTGCCTTACCGGGCTCGCGTCTGGCAGAAGCTGTCTGAGGCCAAGCGTCGGCGCGACCGCATCCTGTTCGAAGGGGCCCAAGGCGCGATGCTTGACATCGATCACGGTACGTACCCCTACGTGACCTCCAGCAACACCGTTGCGGGCCAAGCGTCTGCTGGCGCTGGTGTTGGGCCGGGACAGGTTGGCTATGTCCTGGGCATTACCAAGGCGTACACCACGCGTGTCGGCTCTGGTCCATTCCCGACGGAGCAGGATAACGAGGCCGGAACTCGTCTGGGCGAGCGGGGCCGTGAGTTTGGCACGGTTACAGGGCGCAAGCGGCGCTGTGGCTGGTTTGATGCCGTGATGGTCCGACAGGCGGTGCAAATCTCTGGGATCAGCGGGATTGCCTTCACCAAGCTCGACGTTCTGGACGGATTTGACGAGCTTCGCATCTGCGTCGGTTACCGCCTGGACGACGAACGCATCGACTATTTCCCGACAGCGCCGGACGAACAGGCTGCTGTTGAGCCTATTTACGAGGTTGTGCCGGGGTGGTCGGAAAGCACCTATGGCGCGCGCTCGTGGGCTGAACTGCCAGCCAACTGTGTGAAGTACGTTCGCCACGTCGAGGAGCTGATTGGGGTGCCAATCGCACTGCTGTCAACATCGCCCAAGCGCGAGGATACAATTCTGGTCCGCGATCCTTTCGAGGACTAAAGGCAGCAGACAGAGTCGGTAAAGGCGACGCTTGATTTGCCTTTGCCGTGGCCTTCTGGCTTTATGGGTCAGCCCTTGACGGGGTGCGACCCTCCCGATCACCAGAAGCGTTGCGCGTGGCGAAATCCGTTACCCAGTTTCCAACCCGCAGAAGACTTGCTCACCGCGTTGGTGAGCAGGCCAATCGCCTGCGGTTTGTGCTTTGGAGTGGATTTCTGGGCTTCCTGACACTGGTGATGGTTTGGATCGCCCTGTCGTCGGCAGAGGACCAGTCCTATTCCGTTCGAGCCCCGGATCGTGGGCGAGAAACGGGCGAGAACTCCAAGCACGCCTACGCCTATCAGGGTCTGGCGCGCTTGCTGCGGTCCCAGGGACTGGGCGGTTACAGTGTTAGCGGAAACAGCCCGCTGGGGTCGAACGGTCTGCGGATCCTGCTGGAACCGCAACTGGTCAGTTCGGACCCTGACGCGCGGATCGCCTTCCGCCAGTTCATCTCGCAATCAAAGGTCCCCGTTCTTCTCGTCCCTCAAGTGCGAACAACGGCCAGACGCAGTTTGCGTCTGGATCAGCGCAAGCACCAGAGTATCCCGCTGCAAAAACCCTCCCTCACAGCTTCGCGCAAGATCAACTCGGATCTTGGGCTCTCGCAGCAGACCAAGCAACACGCCGGCCTCAGTCAGGGCCAGGTTCGGGGGTGGGAGGTGGTCGTAGAGGACTTGGTCTACTTAACCAACTTGAGCAAGGGCGCCGAGGTGTGGAGCCTCGATGGTCGGGATTTCCTCTATCGACGCTGGATCAAAGACACCCCTGTTTACGTGCTCTCAGACCCCGATATCCTCAACAATGCAGGCCTTGGCCAAGGCGAAAACGCTGCCTTTGTGCTTGCCATGATCAACGAAATCAGAGGCCCTGGAAACGTGACCTTCGACAACCGCGACATTCGGGTTGGGGGAAGCACGGGTTTGTCCTTTGTCCGGCGGCTGTTTGATTGGCCGCTGGGTATCTTTACCGGATCGGTATTAGCACTTGCGGTGTTTCTGTTCTGGTTTGCCGTGGGTCGGTTCGGGCCGATGCTGCGCGAGGACAGGCATCTGGCGGCCGGCAAGGAAACCGCGCTGGAAGCAGCGGTCACGCTGCTTGCTGGTACTGGCAATAATCGTGAGGTGCTGCGCCGGTATCTCGACGGTCAGACCCGGCAACTTGCATCCCGGCTGGGTGGTCCAAAAACCGGTGACCTCGTCCGTCTCAGGGCATGGCTCGACGCTGTGGCGGAGCGGCGCGGGGTTGCCGAAGACCTGCGCCTTGTCCCGGTCGGAAACCGCCTTGATCTGCGCGAAACACCCCTGAGCGAAAGTCAGGCCGCAGGCGCCGCCCACACCATTCACGCTTTCAGGAAAGCCTTGATCCACCATGACACTTGACCTGTCTGACCTATCGGCCGCGAGGGCCGCGATCCACGCTGAAATCGGCAAAGCGGTCATCGGCCAATCCGAGACCATTGATCAGCTGATTGTGGCCCTGCTTGCCGGTGGGCACGTCCTCCTCGAAGGGCCGCCGGGGACAGCTAAAACCCTGCTGGCGCGATCGTTTTCTTCTTCGCTGGCGCTGGATTTCGGACGCATCCAGTTCACCCCCGACCTCATGCCGGGAGACGCCCTTGGAACCAACATTTATGATTTCCAGACGGGCAAGTTTGTCCTGACCAAAGGGCCGGTGTTTACCGAAATTCTGCTCGCCGACGAGATCAACCGCGCACCACCAAAAACCCAGGCGGCACTGTTGCAGGTGATGAACGAGCGGACGGTGACGATTGATGGAACCGACTATGAAATGGGCGATAACTTCATGACCATCGCCACCCAGAATCCGTTGGAACATCAGGGAACCTATCCGCTTCCCGAGGCGCAGCTAGACCGCTTTTTGTTCAAGGTATTGGTCGATTTCCCCTCCGCTGAAGATGAAGTGCAGATCCTTCTCAGCCACGGTCAGCGTAGTCAGATGACCAGTTTCAACACGCTGGGGATCCAGCCTGTCGTACCCGCAGAGCGGCTTTCCAAACTGCGCGGTGACTTACAGTCGGTTCTGATCCAGGAAGACGTTGCCGGGTACGTCATTGCGCTGATCCGCGCGACCCGCGAAGACCCATCGCTGGCCTATGGCGCTTCCACACGAGCGGCAACCGCGCTGGTGCAAGCCGCGCGCGTCTGGGCGGCGTTTGACGGGCGGGATTTTGCGTTGCCGGATGACATCAAGTATCTGCTTATCCCGGCTTTGCGTCACCGCGTGATATTATCGCCTACGGCGGAAATTGAGGGTCGAACGACTGACGAGGTGCTCGAATCCATCCTCGCTGCCGTCCCGGCTCCGCGCTGATCCGCGCCCATGTTTCGTCCCGCCCCTCGAGCCCTCTGGTTGGGTGTCTGGCTAACACTGGCATCGCTGATCGTAGCGGCGGTGGTGCAGCCGCTTTGGTGGGTGATCGCGGCGGGTTGGCTTGTGCTTTTGCTCGCTATGGTGCTGGACGCAGCGCGAGCGATTCCTGGCGCCAGTTTGTGGATGGACATCGACGCCCCGCCAGCCCTCTACATCGGTGAAGACGACCCGCTCGTTCTGACATTTTCCACCGAGGCAGCCCGCGCACCGACCTTCCTTCGCGCCGCTCCCGATGTGCGCGGTCCAGTCGAAGACCTGCCGACCCTGTCTGATACGTTTCGCCCGGAGACCGGCTTGACGCTCGAATACCGGGTCAGGCCGACCGCGCGGGGACAGGTTAGCCTGCCCGTGGTGCATCTGGGCTGGTTGGGACCGCTGCAACTGATTGAGCGCCGCCGCGTGATCAAGACCCATTGGCGGGTCGCGGTGATCCCGAACGTGCGCGCGGTCCAACGCGATGCCGTGCAGTTGCGGACGTTGGCGCAAGACTTTGGCGCAAAGGTGCAGCGGATTGTTGGCAGTGGCAGCGAGTTCCAAGCCCTGATGGAGTTTCAACCTGGTCACGAGAGTCGCCACATCGACTGGAAGCACTCCGCGCGTCATCGCAAGCTGCTGGTCAAGGATATGCAGGTCGAGCGCAACCACCAGATTATTCTGGCGCACGACAGCGGATACCTCATGCGCGAACCGATCGAAGGTGTCCCCAAGCTGGACCACGCCATTAACGCCGCGCTCAAACTGGCCTGGGTCGGGTTCAGCACGGGTGACAATATCGGCCTCTATGCCTTTGCTGATCGTCCGCAGATGTTCATAGCTCCGCGGGGCGGCAAACAGGCGTTTGCGCCCTTGCGCCTGGCCACGCAGGACATCGGGTACGTTAGCCGGGAAACCAACTTCACGCTCGGACTGTCTGCGCTGAACCAGCGGATTGGGCGGCGGAGCCTGATCGTGCTGTTCACCGATTTCACCGATACCATCACGGCGGAACTGCTGATGGAGAACGTAGCGGCGCTGACCAGAAAGCACGTCGTGGTTTTCGCTGTACCCAAGGAACCTTTCGCGGACACCTATCTGGATTGGAAACCCGAAGGCCTGAACGATGCCACGCGGGCGGTGGTCGCAGAAACCTATGCCAACGAGCGGCGCGTCGTCTTTGACCGGTTGCGACGACTGGGCGTTGAGGTTTTGGAAGTGCCGCCGCAAGGATTTTCTACGGCACTGCTGAACACCTACCTTTCTGTCAAGGAAAGGAGCCTGTTGTGAGCGACAGCACGAACCACGGCGCGCCGTCTGGTCACCTGGGTTTGGACCTCAAATCGGTGCAGTTCCGCAAGGAGCGCGAACCCCAGTGGCAGGAGCTGGAGCGCC
>JGI20160J14292_10002440_pt1 | contig 14894 bp, 13 predicted proteins | sample COG_10_FD_14292 | JGI IMG/M metagenome (IMG submission 14292) | reverse complement strand
ATCAACGTCTTGGTCTTCTAAGCTATAAAACGCAACCATGGACTCGCCATCAAAAATAGCTTGATTCTCTGTTAGATTTTTAATTTGATTGACTAAAACTTCAGTTGGAGTGTAGGACGCATTGATCATTATATTTTGTTCCATTTCTACCATCGGGAATTTGTCGGAAAGATAATCTTCCGTCACGGTAGTGGTGGTGGCTCCTAAAAATAATTCCCATTTTTCACGAATGGTCAAAATTCCAACACGAATATCGGCAACTGGACGTGTATAGGTAAATGGCAATAATGCATCTCTATTTGGACCGTCAAAAAGTATATAATTCATACCAAAGCTTTGTGTAAAAATAAGAAAAGCCTTTCAATAGTTGAAAGGCTTTTAGTGTATAATTAAAAGAAACGTTATTATTTCTTGAATTTAGCGTATTTAGTTTTGAACTTGTCAATTCGTCCAGCAGTATCTACTAATTTAGATTTACCAGTGTAAAATGGGTGTGATGTTCTAGATATTTCCATTTTTATTAATGGATATTCTACACCGTCCACGTCTAAGGTTTCAGTTGTGTCTGCGGTAGATTTTGTTAAAAACACATCTTCATTTGACATATCTTTAAATGCTACTACTCTATAATTATCTGGGTGTGTATCTTTTTTCATCACTTAAACTATTTAATTCGATTTTACGAATTGCAAATTTATATATTTTTTACAAAACTACAACTGTTTATTAATTTTATTTTTTATCATTAATAATGTAACTTATATTTGGCGTCTAAGTCTAATATGTATAACTAAACTAAATTCAACTAAAATTATGGAATCAACTACAAAATCATCTGCTATTAATTACGGCCTTTACTTAGGAGCAATTTTATCAATCATAAGCGTCATAATTTACGCGGTCAACCTCGATTTATTCACCGAATGGTGGCTTGGAATTATTCTATTTGTTCTGGTGGTTGTTTACGGAGTTGTTTCAGCCTTAAAGTCTAGAAAAATATTAGATGGCTTAATTAATTTCAAACAAGCATTTGCATCTTATTTTATTACAATTGCCGTTGGGACTTTGATTGCTACTGTGATTGGAATCGCTATTTTTACATTTATTGATCCAGAAGCTGCTACTTATTTAAACGAACAAATTTTAATTTTAACCAAGCAGACCATGGAACGTTTTGGAGCACCACAGGAAGTGATTCAAGCAGCCATCGAAGAAGCGAGTACAAAAAACAACTTCTCGTTAGCAATGCAAAGTCAAGCATTTATTTTTAGATTAGCTTTTTATGCGCTTATTGGTCTTATCGTCGCATTAATCGTGAAGAAATCTGATACTAAAGACGCTTAATTTCTTTACTTTTGATGTTCAAAAGTAAATTGAATGGATATTTCGGTAGTCATACCACTGCTTAACGAACAAGATTCTATAGAAGAATTAAATGATTGGATTGTATCTGTGATGCAATCCAATCATTTATCATATGAAATTCTTTTTATAGATGATGGTAGCTCCGATAAATCTTGGGACGTTATTAAAAACCTTCGCGCTAAAAACAGTCGCGTCATCGGTCTTAAATTCTCTAAAAACTTTGGAAAATCTCAAGCCTTACATGCAGGATTTGCCCGAGCTAAAGGCGCTGTCGTGATAACGATGGATGCTGATTTACAAGACAGTCCCGATGAAATTCCAGCGCTGTATCAAATGATAAAAGAGCAGGATTATGATATTGTTTCGGGATGGAAAAAGAAACGATACGATTCGTTTTTCGCCAAAAACATGCCTTCAAAATTATTTAATTGGGCCGCAAGAAAGATCTCTGGACTTTCGCTTCATGATTTTAATTGTGGATTAAAAGCGTACCGAAACGAAGTGATAAAAACGATTGAAGTGTACGGTGAAATGCATCGGTATATCCCTGTGTTGGCCGTCAATGCTGGCTTCAACAATATCGTCGAAAAAGTAGTCATTCATCAAGCACGAAAATACGGAAAAACAAAATTTGGAATGGAACGATTTATAAATGGGTTTTTAGATTTGATTACAATTTGGTTTACATCCAAATTTGGCAAACGTCCCATGCACTTTTTTGGGCTCTTAGGGGTAATTATGTTTGTTATTGGACTCGGTTTTGCTACTTATCTAGGGATCGATAAATTATTTTTAAATCCTTCGGGACGCCTTATTNCGAACCGACCNGAATTCTTNATTGCATTATCAACCATGATTATTGGAACTCAATTTTTTGTCGCTGGATTTTTAGGAGAAATTATCCTTCAAACGCGACAAAACAAAGATCGTTATCATATTACTGAAGTCAAAGACGCCTAAATTATATCCTTAAAAAAAACTTAAAACAATTCAAAAATGTTCGCAAATATTTACATTTGTAAAAAATACCAATTTCATGTCTAAAACAGATTTACTAATTCAGGAAAATATAGCGACTTGGTTGTCGCCTTTTTTTGATGAAGACACAAAAAATACCATTCAAAAACTCCAAACGAGTAATCCCGAAGACCTCAACGATAGTTTTTATAAAAATTTAGAATTTGGAACAGGCGGCATGCGAGGTGTTATGGGCGTTGGTACCAACCGAATTAATAAATATACCCTTGGAAAAAATACGCAAGGACTTAGTGACTATTTACACCAAACGTATCCAAATCAAACAATTAAGACAGTCATTGCCTATGATTGCCGACACAACAGCAAGCCGTTCGCTAAAATTGTAGCAGATGTGTTTTCTGCCAATGGAATTGAAGTCTTTTTATTTGAAGACCTTCGTGCAACTCCCGAATTATCTTTTGCAGTCAAACACTTAGACTGCCAATGTGGAATTGTTTTAACAGCCTCTCATAACCCCCCAGAATACAATGGTTATAAAGTATATTGGGAAGATGGTGGACAACTCGTACCTCCTTTTGACGGCGAAATAATTAATCTCATAAATTCTTTAAAATATACAGACATCAATTTTACGGCTCAAGAAAAATTGATCCATACGATTGGAAAAGATGTGGATGATGTATTTATAAATGCTTCTGTAAAAAACGGAAGTTTGGAAGTGAATACTGCAGCATCTAGAGAGAATTTATCGGTTGTTTTCACCGCTTTACATGGAACTTCTATTACAGCTGTTCCAGAAACGCTCAAACGTGCAGGATATACTAATGTACACTTAGTGGACGCACAATCGGAACCAAACGGCGATTTCCCAACCGTTAAATCGCCCAATCCAGAAGAACCCGAAGCCTTAAAAATGGCATTAGATCTTGCGGAAGAAGTGCAAGCCGATATTGTCATTGGCACCGACCCTGATTGTGACCGTTTAGGAATAGCCGTACGCAATTTTGATCATAAAATGGTATTGCTTAATGGCAATCAAACCATGATCATGATGACGAAATTTTTATTGGATTTATGGAAAAACAAAGGGGCTATTAACGGAAATCAGTTTGTAGGATCGACCATTGTTTCAACCCCGATGATCGCTAAACTCACAGAAGCCTACGGCGTTGAATGTAAAATTGGATTGACTGGTTTTAAATGGATTGCCAAAATGATTAAAGATTTTCCAGCACTCGATTTTATTGGTGGTGGCGAAGAGAGTTTTGGGTTTATGGTTGGCGATTTTGTACGGGACAAAGATGCGGTTACTTCCACCCTACTCGCTTGTGAAATTGCAGCGTACACCAAAGCAAATGACAGTTCATTTTTCAAAGAACTGGTAGAGACGTATGTTGAGCACGGATGTTATAAAGAACGCTTAATTTCAATAACCAAAAAAGGAATTGAAGGCAGTGCAGAAATCAATAAAATAATGGAATCTGCTCGAAACAACCCCATGACCTCGATTAATGGTTCTATGGTGATTACTGTCGAAGATTTTAAAAAATCTATCTGTAAAAACTTACTTTTAAATACATCCGAACCGATTTTAATACCAAAAGCGGATGTGTTAATTTACACGACTGAAGATGGTAGCAAAGTTGCGCTACGTCCTAGCGGGACAGAACCAAAAATAAAGTTTTATATTAGCGTGAATACCACTCTATCTAGCTCCAAAGAATTTATTGCGACCGAAAAAACGCTTGACGACAAAATTGAATCCATAATCAAAGACATGAAATTGAGTTAATGAATTACTTAAAACCGATCCTTCGCTATGCGATCCCCTATAAGTTTTATGCGATATTAAACATTATAAGTAATGTTTTTTATGCGTTTTTTGGGACCTTGTCAATGATTTCTTTATTTCCGATGCTCAAAGTATTATTTGGAGATTCAAAACCAGTTTTAGTAAAACCCGTATGGCAAGGAATCAGAAAAACCACAGCTTTCTTAGAAGAGTATTTAAATTATTTTGTAACGCTCAAAAAGGCAGAAGGCAGTGAGGACGTTCTTATTTTTATGGTGGCTTTTGTGATTGGGACTTTTCTCTTAAAGAATCTCTTTGGCTACCTGGCAATGTTTTTTATTACCTTTCTTAGAAATGGTGTTTTAAAAGATATGAGGAACGAATTATATGACAAAATCACCAGCCTTCCATTAGCATTTTATTCTGAAAAACGAAAAGGCGATACCATGTCTAGAATCTCCACAGATGTCTTAGAAATTCAACACTCCTTTTTATCCATTCTAGAACTCATTGTGCGGGAACCTTTATCGATTATATTTACGATTACCACCATGTTTTTGATCAGTGCAAAGCTGTCTATTTTTGTGTTGATCTTTATTCCGCTCTCTGGATTTGTGATTTCATTAATTGGAAAGTCCTTAAAACGAAATTCAAATAAAGTTCAAAAAGAACAAGGTTATTTTTTATCTATTGTAGATGAAACACTCTCCGGACTTAAAGTCATTAAAGGATTTAATGGCGAACAAAATTTTAGTGCTAAATTTCAATCCTCAACGACGCGTTTTTATAAGTTTTCAAATACCTTATTAAACAAGCAAAATTTAGCAGGGCCGACAAGTGAGTTTTTAGGAATCACGGTGATTGCTGTCTTGTTATGGTATGGAGGAAATATGGTGTTGAATGAGAAATCATTAGATGCAAGTTTATTTCTTGTTTACATGGGATTGGCCTATAACATACTCACACCAGCCAAAGCGATTAGCAAGGCAAGTTATGGCGTGAAACGCGGGAATGCCGCTGCCGAACGGGTCATGGAAATTCTCAATACAGAATCGCCTCTAAAAGATCGTCCAAATGCCCAGATAAAAACAAACTTCGAAAAAGAGATTACTATAAACAATATTAATTTTAAGTATGAAGACCAACTCGTTTTAAAGAATTTTTCAATGCGAGTTTCAAAAGGAAAAACAATTGCCTTGGTTGGGCAGTCGGGAAGTGGAAAATCAACAATTGCTAATTTGGTCACTCGTTTTTACGATGTCAATGATGGAAGCATCAATATTGATGGTACAGACATTAGAGACCTCACTAAACACTCTTTAAGAGGTCTTATGGGCTTGGTCACACAAGACTCAATTTTATTTAATGATACCATCAAAAATAATATTTTACTAGGAAAAGAAGACGCTACTGATGAAGCCGTCATCGCTGCTTTAAAAATTGCAAATGCTTGGGAATTTGTAAAAGACTTACCGGAAGGAATGGATACAAATATTGGGGATTCAGGAAATAAATTATCTGGCGGTCAGAAACAACGACTGAGTATTGCGAGAGCCGTGATTAAAAACCCGCCTATCATGGTTTTAGATGAAGCGACTTCAGCACTTGATACTGAAAGTGAACGTTTGGTTCAGGATGCCCTCGAAAATATGATGAAAAACCGAACGTCGATTGTCATTGCACATCGACTCTCAACCATTCAAAATGCAGATGAAATTATCGTAATGCAAAAAGGAGAAATTGTCGAACAAGGTAAACATCAAGAGCTCTTAGACCAACAAGGCGTGTATAGTAAATTAGTCGCGATGCAGTCCTTTCAATAGAAATTAGTGTGTTAAACCTTATTCGTTGGTTAGAGTCAAATTTAAAAGAAACTAATTGCAAAACGAAGCCACGCTATTAAGTCAACTTAAATCTGAAGACACTAAGGAATTAGCGTTCAAAACTCTTGTGGAGCTTTACAAAGAACGCCTCTACTGGCACATCCGAAAAATAGTCATTTCTCACGATGATTCTGATGATGTATTACAAAACACATTTATTAAAATCGTTCGAAATATTCACAACTTTAAAGGCGACAGTAAACTATTTACTTGGATGTACCGTATCGCCACAAACGAAGCAATTACGTTCTTAAATTCAAAAGCGAGACGCCACCAAATATCCGATGAAACGTTACAGCAACTAACCCTAGAGAACTTAAAAGCAGATGTCTATTTTGAAGGCGATGAAATTCAATTAAAATTACAAAATGCCATCGCACAATTACCAAAAAAACAACAATTGGTATTTAATATGAGATATTTCGATGCGATAAAATACAAAGACATGTCTGAAATTTTAGAGACTAGCGAAGGCGCATTAAAAGCATCCTATCATATAGCGGTCAAAAAAATTAAATTGTATTTAAGTAATGATTAAACCTAACAAATAAACGACAGTCAAAGAAGTATGACCCTTAAAAGCGATAAGAAATCTGGATTTACTGTGCCAAAAGACTATTTTGAAACTTTTGACTTGGACTTTATTTTAGAACAAGATCTAAAACAAACGTTCAAAAAAACAGGATTTAAAACGCCTGACACCTATTTTGAAAAGTTAGAAATCAGACTCCCCAAAAAAGCTCCTACAAAAACACTTCGATCATTAAATAAAAAAACAACCTTTTATATTTCTGGAATTGCAGCCTCTTTGGTTTTATTGCTGATGTTTTCTCGTGGCCTAGTGAAAACCGGAAAACATAACTGCAGAAGCAATCGAAAACTATTTAATGTATGAAGAAATTCAAAGTGATGAATTAGCTGGTTTTCTAACTTCCGATGAACTTGATGATCTAAGTACCTTAAGCATTTCAGCTTCAGAAATTGAAATCTATATTTTTGAAAACGCTTCTTTAGAATCTTTATTAATTAATTGAAAAAATACCAATGAAAAAACTAACGATATTAATTTATCTCGTCTTTATTTCGGTTCCACTATCGGCCCAACCTGCTGGAAGAAAAGAAATGAAAGAAAAAATAAAGACCATGAAAATTGCTTTCATCACTGAAAAATTAGATTTATCATCGAGTGAAGCTGAGAAGTTTTGGCCCATTTATAATGCATTTGACAAGGCTCAAATGAAATTAAGACATGAAAAATTAAGAGCTATTAAAAACGAGTTGAAAGATCAAATCGATACCATTACTGATGAAGTAGCTCTTATGAAACTAAATGAATTACTCGCCGCTGAAGCTGAACTCAATACGTTAAGACAAACTTTTCATGTGAAATTAAAAAACGTAATTTCTTCAAAAAAAATATTACTCTTAAAAATTTCTGAAGAAGGGTTTAATCGTCAAATGATGAAACGGTTGAGAAATCGACAAAAAAATTGAAAACACTAAGCTAACTGCATGTTTCTTATTATTCAAAAATAAGCTTAGAAATCCTACCTTTTCCGGCCGCATAAGCGACGCTATCATTGACAAATCGGAGGGTGTAAAACCCTTCATCACTCAGCTGTTTCCATGTTTCGCCCGCATCAGAACTATAATCGATGCCTTCGAATCCAACCGCAACCAATCCTTTTGCATGGCTGTTTGGAGAAAATTGAACACAACTTCGATACCCTGGAGTTTGATCTTGCGCCACCACGTCCCAAGTTTTCCCACCATTTCTCGTACGAATTTTATTGGAATGTTGATTTTTTGGTTTTGTATAATCACCTCCGATCGCAAAGCCGTTTAACCCATCATAAAAATCAATAGAAAATATCCCGGTCGTTTCCTCGCCTTGAATGATTGGAGTTTCAAAAACACTCCAACTTTTTCCTTTGTCGGAGGTGTATAACACACGACTCGAACGCCCACCAGTGGCCACCCAAGCTTGATTCCCTACAATAGCAATATTTGTATCACTAGCGGCAAAAGCTGCTTCCCCTTCATTTATGGGCGGCAGTAATACACAAGGCGTCTTTTGCCAGGTTTCTCCACCATCTCTCGTTATTATTATACTCATACAGCCATTGATGGGATCACCAACCGCCATTCCTTCTTTTGAATTCCAAAAATGTAAGGCATCATAAAAAACATTCGGATGCGTTTCTTCATACACCAATACATCGTCTTTAAACAACAGCGCGGGATTGCCGATGCTTAGGCTAAAAAACGTATCGTTTACTAAAGCAGAGGCTCGGAAATTAATCGTGTCAGTAGAGACTCTATCGATTAAAACACCCTGTGTATCCAAATCAATCATATACCTGTTTCCAACAGAAGAAACCGCCATGAGTTTGTGACTATTGAGTTCTATCGCTCTGATATTGAGTAATGAATCCTCTACAATCGTTTCAATCTTAACACTAGAAAAAGGATCTGAAATCGCTTTTTTCGACTGTATACAACTCAAAAAAAGGAGTATTACCACACCGATAGTTATTGTGTATTTCACGATCATTTTGGTTTAAAATTGATGAAATTTCAATATACATATTATCTATTATAATTAGCATTTTTAAACGTAACTTTGCACCACTAATTAATACACCTATGCGTTTACACAGAAATTTATGTTTTGCGGTCATTGATGGACTTTTACTCATCTTTAATGAAGGAGAATATGCCGATAAAGTCATTCAGAAATTATTGAAACGTGATAAACGTTGGGGCAGTCGCGACCGTGGATTTGTAGCCGAAACTACTTACGATATCGTTCGATGGAAACGCTTGTATGCAGAAATCGCACTCATAAAAGAGCCTTTTAGCAGAGACGATGCTTGGCGACTTTTTGCAGTATGGGCGACTTTAAAAGGGATTAAACTTCCCGATTGGAAATATTTTGAAGGCACCCCTTCTCGAAAAATCAAAGGGCGTTTTGATGAACTCTCCAAAGACCGTAAATTCCGTGAATCGGTTCCAGATTGGATGGATGAATTGGGTGTTAAAGAATTAGGCGAAGCCAAATGGACCAAAGAATTAGCGATGCAAAACAAGCAAGCTGATGTGATTCTTAGAGTCAATACCTTAAAAACGTCGAAAGCCGATTTAAAACTAAAATTAGAATCGGAAGGCATTGAAACGATAGAAATTGAGGGCTACCCGTATGCGCTACAATTAAAAGAACGTGCCAATGTATTTACAACCGAAGCCTTTAAAAATGGTTGGTTCGAAGTTCAAGATGCATCCTCACAGCTCGTTGCCGACTTTTTAGATGTAAAGCCAGGAATGAAAGTAGTGGACTGTTGCGCCGGTGCCGGCGGAAAAACCTTACACCTCTCTGCATTAACAGAAAATAAAGGATCTGTGATAGCGATGGATATTTATGAAAGTAAATTAAAAAAATTAAAGATTAGAGCCCGTCGTGATGGCGCCCATAATATTGAAATGAGAGTGATTGATTCTACAAAACCAATCAAAAAACTACACGGAAAAGCCGATCGACTATTGATTGACGCTCCTTGTTCTGGATTGGGTGTTTTAAGACGAAACCCCGATTCAAAATGGAAACTAGAACCCGAGTTTATCGATCGAATTCGACAAACCCAACAAGAGGTATTGCAGCAATACTCGAAAATGGTAAAACCAACTGGGAAAATGGTCTATGCGACTTGCTCTGTGTTGCCGTCTGAAAATGAAACTCAAATTAAAACCTTTTTAAAGTCGGAAGCGGGTGCTGATTTTTCGTTCATAAAAGATAAAAAAATATTAGCCCACGAAACTGGATATGATGGTTTCTATATGGCATTACTTGAAAAGAAATAAACCAATTATTTTTAAATTTAAGATATTATTTTATGAAGCAGATATACATTCTGGCTGTACTTATTTCGAGTCTTTCTTACGGACAAATTCCAACTAATTATTATGATTCCGCAGAGGGATTAACGGGATTTGCTTTAAAAACCAAATTAAAATCAATTGTTTCTAACGGACACCAAGCTAGATCCTATGGACAGTTATACGATGGAGATGGGATAAGTGGCTCTAACGGTTATGAAGATACCCATACGGACGAAGCGGTCTCATCTGGAGAAAACTATGAAAATGATGGAACTATTTTAGACATGTATTCCGAAAACCCATCAGGATCAGATCCGTATAATTATAACCACGGTAGTAATAATTGTGGGAATTATAGTTTGGAGGGAGATTGCTACAATAGAGAGCACCTTGTCCCACAGTCGTCTTTTAATAGTGCATCACCCATGAAAAGTGACATTCATCACGTCGTTCCATCCGATGGACGTGTAAATGGTTATAGAGGCTCCTATCCGTTTGGAAATGTGAATACTCCAAGTTGGACTTCATTAAATGGCTCTAAAAGAGGCACAAGTGCGATGTCTGGTTATAATGGAACTGTGTTTGAACCCATAGACGAATTTAAAGGCGATATTGCGAGAGCTGTTTTGTATTTCGCGGTTCGTTATGAAGACACTATCGATGGATATACAAGCTTTGATATGTTTAACGGCACAAATGACGAAGTATTTTATCCTTGGGCCATTGCCGTTTTATTAGATTGGCATACTAATGTGGATCCTGTTGACCAACGTGAACGGAATCGAAATGTGGCGGCTTATGCATTTCAAAACAATGCAAATCCTTTTGTAGATCATCCAGAATATGCATCGATGATTTGGAATCCTGTAACGGACAATGAAGCCCCAACCGCAGCAACCAACCTTGTCGCATCCAACCCAACTGGGAATTCTGTTGTTTTGAACTGGACTGCTGGAACGGATAATATCGCGGTTACATCTTATGATGTTTATAAGGACGGCAGTATAACAACAAGTTCATCAAACACGAGTATTACAGTGACTGGGTTAGCACCAAATACCGAATACTGTTTTACCGTCTATTCGAAAGATGGAAGCCAAAACACCTCCCCTGTGAGTAATGAAAGTTGCATGACAACTTTGGAAGGAAACACGTCGAGTAATGACCTATTCATCTCTGAATATGTAGAAGGTCTTAGTTATAATAAAGCGATAGAAATTGCAAATTTCACTGGGAGTTCAATAAACCTTAGTAACTACTCCATTGCAAGAGACCGAAACGGTTCAGGAGAATTTAATCCAGCCTTGCCATTAACTGGCACACTAGAATCTGGTAATGTACATGTGATTGCGAATACGCAAGCATATCAAGAAACCCTAGACCGTTCGAATCAAACTTCTGATACAGATGCGATATCATTTAACGGAAATGATCCCGTCGGATTATTTAAAAATGGGGTCCTCATCGATTTTTTTGGAGAAATTGGCGGTGCGGATGATTTTAAAAACAAAACATTTCGGAGAAAAGCAGCTGTGAACGAACCAACCACCACTTTTAATTTAGCGGGTGAATGGGACGAATATGAAACTGATACTGTTACAGATTTAGGAACGCATACTCTATCCGTTAGCGTGAATGTATTGAACGAAACTAATGTTACGCTTTATCCAAATCCGGTGCAATCAAATGAACTATATTTTAACTCAAACACCCCTTTAAATGTTGAAATTTACGCGATCACGGGTAAATTAATTTTAAGTAAAAATTTAAAAAACAGTTCTAAGTCGATAGAAATCTCCGATTTAAACTCTGGGCTATACATCGTAAAAATGACCAGTGATTTTGGAGTACAGGTCAAAAAACTAATACGCCAATAACGCCAAAAATTAAAGCTAGGGCTGTTTGCCAGTTTATATAAAAAATAGAGAACTACGAACCCTCCAAACAAGACAGGAGGGTTTTAGTAGGGCACTTCATGAAAAAAAAATAGAAATCTTATAGAATTAATGTTTTAAAACTTAAATTTGAATTTTAAAATTTAAGTTAAATGGATAAATTATATAGACTGTTCCTTCCACTAAATATTATTAAGATATACAAAAAAGGATTTCGCTACCTAAGTGATCCCATTTACAATAAATGTAGAAGCTTACATAAAGTTGAAAAAAATAAGACCCCGACTCGAACAGAAATATTAAATTTCATTCTGACACAATTTAATCGAAAAACAGCCTATTTAGAAATTGGCGTTCGAAATCCAAATGATAATTTTTCACATATCAAATCGGATCAAAAATACAGTGTAGATCCAGGTGTAGAGTTCAAAGAAAACCCTGTGGACTTCCAAATGGAGAGCGATGAATTCTTCAAACAGCTGGACGATAATAAAATTCTGAACTCTATTAAATTTGATGTAATTTTTATCGATGGACTTCATTTAGCCGAACAGGTAGATAGAGATATTATCAACGCTCTAAAATACATCAAAGACGATGGGTTTATTGTCCTTCACGACTGTAACCCTCCAACCGAATGGCATGCACGAGAAAATTATAATTACGGATTTACCCCTGCAGGTGGCTATTGGAATGGAACCACTTGGAAAGCGTTTCTGAAATGGCGATTTAATCCATCTCTAAAATCATGTTGTGTAAATTCCGATTGGGGCGTAGGAGTTTTAACCAAAAAACATCCCATTGGAAATAGCATGAAACCTAAAAATTTATTTTTTGAATACAAAGATTTCGATCAAAACCGTACGCAATATTTAAACCTTGTTGACTTTAAGCAATTTAAGTCCCTGTTTTAAACGATCACCCCTTAGCATAGAAAACAAGTTGAATGAACTTATCTCACTATTTTTGACTGTTTAAAACTCGTGAATAACTCCGAAAAATAGAGATTAAAATTGTTTAAAAATTCTCTGGAAAATCATAAATTTGTGGGAACGAATAATATTCAAACCTAAACGAATGATTCATTTTTTTGGAAGCCTTGACACAAAGGTTTTTGCCGTTCAAACAGTAAATAATTTATCCAACAATACAATCACCAAATTACAATGGCTTTTTGGTGACCAACCAAAGATTGAACTCCAAACGCTCGATTCAACTTATGTAGGTCCACGCGCAGCAATGATTACGCCTTGGAGTACAAACGCCGTCGAAATTACCCAAAACATGGGCATTGAAGGTATTATTCGAATTGAAGAATTTCAGGAAATTGAAGCTGATTTTTCGGGTTTTGACCCTATGATTTCTGAGAAATTTGAAGGTTTACATCAACATAGTTTTGATATTGACATCACTCCAGAACCAATCTTAAACATCAGTGATATTGCAGCCTATAACGATCAAGAAGGATTGTCTTTAAATGCGGATGAAGTTGAGTATCTGAACCAGGTCAGTGAAAAAATTGGACGCCCCCTCACCGACTCGGAAGTCTTTGGGTTTTCGCAAGTTAATTCGGAGCATTGCCGACATAAAATATTTAATGGAACGTTTATTATTGACGGGGAAGAGAAACCAACCTCACTTTTCAAACTCATCAAAGAAACGTCCAAACAGCACCCCAATACAATTGTATCGGCTTACAAAGATAACGTCGCTTTTATTAAGGGGCCTGTTGTCGAACAATTTGCGCCTAAAAGCGCTGATAAACCCGATTTTTATACCACAGAAAATTATGAATCTGTGATCTCCATTAAGGCAGAAACCCATAATTTCCCAACCACTGTCGAACCCTTTAATGGGGCTGCGACAGGTTCTGGAGGTGAAATTAGAGACCGTCTTGCTGGTGGCAAAGGCTCCTTGCCATTGGCTGGAACTGCGGTTTATATGACCTCTTACTCACGATTAAATGAAAATCGCCCATGGGAAGCTGGATTTAAAGAACGAAACTGGCTCTATCAAACACCGATGGATATTTTGATTAAAGCTTCCAACGGTGCCTCTGATTTTGGAAATAAATTTGGGCAGCCCCTCATTTGTGGTTCGGTCCTTACTTTTGAACACCAAGAAGATGCGCAACGCCTCGGTTTTGACAAAGTCATCATGCAAGCGGGAGGCATTGGATATGGAAAAGCCGATCAAGCTATAAAAGACACTCCAGAAAAAGGCGATAAAATTGTCATTTTAGGCGGTGAAAACTACCGCATTGGAATGGGAGGCGCTGCGGTGTCATCGGCGGATACAGGTGCGTTTTCTAGTGGGATTGAACTGAACGCCGTTCAACGTTCTAATCCTGAAATGCAAAAACGTGCTGCAAACGCCGTCCGTGGTATGATCGAAAGCCCAGAAAACTTTATAGTATCCATTCATGACCACGGAGCAGGTGGACATCTCAACTGCCTATCTGAACTGGTGGAAGATACCGGTGGACATATTGATTTAGATCAACTTCCAATTGGGGACCCTACCCTCTCAAATAAAGAATTAATTGGCAACGAGTCTCAAGAACGGATGGGACTTGTCATCTCAGAAAAACACATTGATACCTTACAACATATTGCCGACAGAGAACGCTCACCAATGTACACGGTAGGCGATGTCACAGGCGATCAACGATTTGTATTTCAGTCGAAATCTACAGGAGCTAAACCGATGGATTTTAACTTAGAAGATATGTTTGGAAGCTCTCCTAAAACAATTTTAGAAGATCAAACTATTGTCCGGAATTATAACGCTATTTCTTACGAGCCTTCCTTGTTTCAACACTATCTTGAAGACGTTTTAAAGCTTGAATCTGTCGGTTGTAAAGATTGGCTGACCAATAAAGTCGATCGATGTGTCGGTGGAAAAGTCGCCAAACAACAGTGTGTAGGGCCTTTACAATTGCCCTTAAACAATGTCGGAGTGATGGCCTTAGATTACACAAGTCAAGAAGGGATTGCGACCTCTATTGGACATGCGCCTATTGCGGCACTTATAGACCCCAAAGCGGGAAGCCGAGTGGCGATCACAGAAGCGCTGACCAATATCATTTGGGCACCTTTAAAGGAT
>JGI20160J14292_10002435_pt1 | contig 14906 bp, 11 predicted proteins | sample COG_10_FD_14292 | JGI IMG/M metagenome (IMG submission 14292) | reverse complement strand
AATATGGTGATTTATGGAGTCCGAAGAAAGCGGATAACCGGGTCATGGGAACAAGTGTTTTATGGAATAGCGAGCGAACCAACCAAAAACAGGATTTTCCCAAGGTTCCATGGGCCATACCTGTGTGCGGTAAACATGTTGCTTCCAAGGGAGAATGGTTCTGGGAATATTCTGATAATGATCTTAACCAAGTTGATGATGCGGAAGAAATTCGTGATCACATGTTGCGTGCAATATTTGGCTCATTTTCCAATGCCAAGAAAAACCCAAAATATGCTCCAAATAAATTGAAATGGGTCGCATATGTTGGTGGGAAGCGAGAGTCCCGTCGGTTAATGGGGGATCACATTTACGATATGCATGATGCAATTAAACGCCGGGAGTTCCCGGATGCTGTGGTTGTGGAGAAACGTGAGGTGGACGGTCATTACCAACGAAAATTAAAAGGAGCCAAGGAAGATTTTCTATCAACGGCTATGTTTCATAAAACCGGAGGATATTACTTCATTCCTTTTCGTAGTTTTTATTCAAGAAATCTTTCCAATTTAATGATGGCTGGNCGNTGCTTTAGTTGCACTCANGTNGGACTCTGCGGACCACGGGTTATGAATACCTGCGGACAGATGGGAATTGCGACTGGCTATGCTGCAGTGCTATGTAAAAAACATAAAGCCTCTCCAAAAGAAGTGGGTCAGTCGCATATCAAGGAACTCAGGAAATTAATTGGTTTTGATGGGACAAAATTAGTTAATAATCCGAGTAAGAGTGGACATTAGTAGTTAGATGAGACACCTGGTCAATTTTGGCCTTTTGTTTAGCTTTTCAGCTTTAGCTGCTACGGGCACCTTGGCGTATTTTCAGCCATTTTCACTTTCTGTCACGAACATTCATGTTATTGCAGGATTCGTCACTTTAGTTTTAGTGATTCTGCATATTGTGGCACGTGTACCGTACTTCAGAAATCGAATTGCCAAAGGGAAACATAGGGTATCAGCACGTTTACAGGTACTTATGATCGGTATTGCCTGTGGTTTTTTAGTCTACACCGCGATTTATAACCTGCCTCCTGCCTCTTGGTTAATCGAAAATAGTTACGAGCATAAGAACAGTGCCCAAATTGTTAGATCTTCAAACCTCGTTGGTTTTGATCAACCTGCACCTCATCGAAAATGGATCGTTCGAAAAAGTCAGGACGGCAATGGAAGCGGGCTATCGATCAACCTGAGTTTTCGTGAAGATTTAAATCCTATGCCTTCATAGCGATATGGGCAGAAAGTACGATTGGATCAATGATTGAGACTTTGTTTCTCGAACAATCCCTTGCTTATTCTGAAGTTCCACTCTGGGAGGATTACCGAACTCAGCGGAGTCATATTTTGCCACTCTGGCGTCATCGTTACACCTTGTTTTCTGGAATTTCTCCATCCGGAGAAATAGATGCGGTAAGTGGGGCAACGGAAGCACACCGCTTTGCTTTGGATCCTTATCTTCAATCAGGAAAGGGAAATGAATTTGTGCTTTGCGTGGAGATTAATGTTCCAAAAGATTCAAGTGATGATTTCCCCGACCCTTTGCTTGGACAACCCTCACTCCTTTACACTTGTCTCGTCGATGTGGACCGGGATGATCCGTATTACCTTTTTGAACTTACTGGGCATGGTGGGGGGGATGCAATTTCCACCGGTAATGTTCAGTATGATCTGGAAATGATTGGTTCGGCCAAAAAGATGAAAGATTTGTTTCTTGTTAAATTAGAGAAATCAATCGATTGATCTTTAATGGCTTCGGCTAACGGTAATCCGAACTTTCAAATTCAGGAAATTTCAAATTATAATAACCGTAGGAGAATATTTTAGTAATTTTGAGAGATTGCTTTTATTGCATCTTTTGCTCCCATGGGTAGGGATAAGGTGTTTTTTAATCCGCACTCAGATTCTCCGGGGTTAACCCTGATGAATTGATTTCCTGCAGATTGATGAACTTCTTCGCATGTTAATCGAACAGTTGGGATATTTGTGCCCGCACCCAATTCAATAATGAGTAAGTTTTTGTTTTTGAATTTCTCGATCCATTTCTCGAACCTTTTTCTTTGCCCATAAGTTCTGGTACTATTCCAGGCAAAGTCAGAAAACATAAGAATATTTGGGCGTGCAAGCGAACCACATTGTGGGCAACTAGGTAATGGTTCTTTGGCGAGTAAATTGTCGGGGTTAATCTGTAAAAGTAAATCTGGGCCGATTGGCCAAATAGGCTGACCGCACTCTTCAATGCATTGAAAATGCATCAGAGAACCATGGCATTCCATAATTTGATTTTCTTCAAACCCCGTTTTTTGAAAGTGACTGTCTACATTCGAAGTAAATACAAACATTGGAATATTCTCTTCTTTAAACTTGTTGAGTAGAATATTGAAACCACGATGGGGCTTAGTCTTTTGATAAAGATTAAGCCTGTGACCGTAAAATCCCCAAGCAAGCGACGGGTTTTGGGTGAACCAATATGGGTTGGCCATCTCTTCAAATTCGATCCCCATCTTGGCCAAGGGTGGATAGGCTTTCCAAAATCCTGATTTCCCCCGAAAGTCAGGCAGACCAGAATCTACTCCCATCCCTGCACCAGCACCAACTAGAATGGCTTCGGCCTCCTGCCATGCATTTTTTGCTGCTAGTATTGAATCTTGATGCATATCCTTTTTTTAATTTAAAAATAGTAACTTTTTTTCTTTGAATAAACCAGTGGTAAGTTGTTTGGTAATCTAAGCTTTTGGAACTAACTTGAAAAATAGATTAGATTGGTATGTCACGAATATCTTTCTCCTGCTTGGGGGAGGGTTCGGATGTGTGCAAACTTCCCAACAGCCAATTAGTATGGTTTCGCTTGGTAATGGGGACACTCTTCCACCCGCTGAATTAGTTACCACAGAACTGATTACTCCAGGATTGAAGCAAAATGGAGGAATCGCATTTTCCGAACAAGGTGATCTTTTTTTGGCTAACTTTCAAAAAGAGGGTCAAATTGGGAAATATAGTGCGGGCCCTAATACAAAACCTGAAGTTTTTATCGATTTAGAAGAATGGATCTCCCCAGTTGGTGATTTGACACCCAGAGCGGAAGGAATTCGGGTAGACAAGGAAAATAGGGTATTAGTTACTGATGCGGGTACCGGAAAATTACTTCGTATTTCACCCTCTGCGCATAAACTTGAGGTTCTTGCCGATTCTTATGATGGTTACCGTTTCGGAACGGTGAAGGATCTGGCAATTGCCCCCAATGGGGATTTATTTGTGAGTTCTCCGCATTCCGGCACTATTTACCGAATTAGACCCGATATTGGTTATGTGGGAATTCTCAATGACGATTTGGTAAGAGTGGAGGGATTAGCAATGAGTCCCAATGGAAAACAATTAGTTGCGGCAGAACCGGATGCCTCCCGGGTAGTTGTTTATGATATACCGGAGGACTTAATTTTAGTGGATTCTTGGACTTTGGTCGATTTTTCTCCCTCTGGAGTAGAGCCCAAGGGAGTTGCATTTGATGAAAAAGGCCGCCTGTTCCTTGCTTTGGGCAATTTGAATGAAGTGCGCGTTTTTGACTTGGAGCTTGGTCTTGAGCTTGCCCGGTATGATGTCGGTGGGGAAGCAGAAAATATTTCTTATTGGAGTGGTTCGCTTTACATTGGGGGCGGAAATCAAATGAGGAGACTTCGGCTAAGGGATTAAAAAAGGGTTCATTTTTAGTCCCTGTAAACAGTTCAAAAGTCGATGACTGTTGAAATGTTTTTCACAAGCAATTCCGATTGGTAATAACTTCTCTTTGACTTGAGATCTTAGGTTCTCAATCTGAGATAAGAATTTAATATTGATATAATATGGACGAAGATTTTTTGCACCTTTTTGACGAGTCGCCTGCATTACGCTTAATGCGAGGTAGATTGGGCTCCTTTGTTGCTGGGTTCTTTTTTAAAACATTCAAGCATTGGGGGGTGGTGGAAGCATCGGAGGAGGAGTTAGTTGGCACTTTGTCTGAACATATCGAACAAATGCGTGAACTTGAGGATTTTGACGCACCTAAAAGGTTACCTCAAGAATACTTAGATGAATGGTGTGACGAGGAACATCGATACCTGACGAAAACTTACAATGAAGATCGCGAAGAATATGTATTTCGTTTAACTAGGCATTCCGAAAAAGTACTCAGCTGGTTACAGGATTTACTGGCTATGCAGCACCGTGGTTATGCAACCACTGAATCTCGATTCAACCGTATTATGCTTGAGATGCAAAATCTTACTCAGGGAGTGAATGCAGATCCTGAGGCAAGGATTCGCGAGTTAGTACGTAAAAGAGAAGACATTGATGACGAAATTCGTAAAATTCAGGAAACTGGGGAAGCGCCAATCTTTGGAGAAGATGTAATTCGTGATCAGGTTTATGATTTGTCCGACCTGGTAGAGCATTTCCTTTCTGACTTCCGTGCGATTGAAGAATTCTTTAAAGACCATGCAAAAGAAATTTCTAAGCTCTATGCACAAGGGGTTGCATCCAAAGGAGATATTGTGGAGCGAGTTCTTGATGCGGACGAGGAACTTCGGGATTGCGATCAGGGGAAGAGTTATTTTGGCTTTCGCACGATGATGACCAATCCGGCATTGGCCCGGAAATTACGAGGATTAGCCGAACAGACCTCAGATATCGCCCGAAAGCGTGGATTGGATCCAACAAAAGTATTTAGTAATTTAGGTGAACGATTGTTTGGCGAAGCCGGTGCTGCCCATGGAGCCTACGGACGAATTAGTCGAAAACTTCGTCAGGTTGTGGGAGACCATGCAGGAGGTTCAGGTCGACAAATTAGAGAAACCTTAACCTCCATTCGACAACAGGCTTTCCAATTACGAGATGAACCGCCCGAGGATTGGGAATTTGAAATCGATATACGTGCCCAGTTCTTCACACTTATGGAGGCTGAATTTTGGGAACCCAAGGCAGTGGAGCCCTTCGCCAAGGTACAGAAAGCAAAGCCAGACGATATTAAATGGATGAATGAAATTCTTAATTCGGTCGGCGAGCCACTTGATTTAGCAAAATTTAGGGACCGAGTTGATGAGGTGCTAGAAGAAAACGAAACAATTAGCCTCACCGATATAGTTGAAAAGTTTCCCTTAGAACGGGGAATTGTAGATGTTGTTTGTTATCGAGTAATTGCAGGAGAGGACAATCGGCATGAAATTTTATCGGACGAAATTATTAGCATCGACTTAAACCGGCCTTCGCAACCTCGCTTTGTCGAGGTACAACAACTTGTTTTTCAACGAAATTTATTATGAATCCAGCTATCACTCACCGTCATGTCATTGTTCGTCTCCTTAATGGACCGATTTATCAGGAAGATTTAGATCTTTGGGGTCGTTTAGGTGCGGAATGGGACAAGATACGAAACCATTTTTTTGAAATCGGAATGGAGGTCGCCCGCGATGATTCGGCTGGCTATGCATTTGTCCGTCAACGAGAAGAGATCGAAGAATCGGAGGTGGAAAGTTGGGATGATGGAACTGAAGCACCTCTGCCACGAGTTCTTCGCCGTACCCGTCTTTCTTATCACCAAACTATTTTCATGGTTCTTTTGCGCGAGGAACTAATGAGGTTCGAGCAGAATCAAGAGGAGGGGGATCATCTCTATCGATCTGCAATGGATTTGAGAGATACCATGACTCCCTATTACCCGGAGTTACATGATGAGAAAAAAATACACCGCCAGATTTCCGCCTTGGTTACTAAATTCGAAGAATGGGGAATTCTAAAAAAAGTACGGGATAAAGAGGGGGGACTTTATCGCGTTGAACGGATAATAAAAGCAAAGCTGCCCCCTGAAAAATTAGCCGAAATTCGTGATCAAATAAAAAGAAGATCACCCGACCTAGAAGAAGATATGGAGGATGAAGATGCTTGAATCACAACTCGAACTTGAATTTTCGCCGGATAAATCAACTGCCGGTTACCGATTACACAAACTTTCGGTTTTAAACTGGGGTACATTTCATAACGAAGTCTACTCCATGTGCCCGGATGGACGAACTTCGATGGTGACTGGACGGAATGGTTCTGGGAAGTCAACAATTGTGGATGCACTTCTCACGCTGCTTGTACCGAATCGTGTCCGGAATTATAATGTAGCCTCAAGTCAGGCAGGAAGTCGTGAAAGAAATGAACGGGATTATGTTTTGGGGGCTTACTCAGAAATTCATGATGCAACTACTGGACAGGGCAGAAAGGAGACTCTCCGCAAACCCGGTGAATCTTATACCGTATTACTGGCCCATTTTTACAATGAAGCCTATAAGACAGATGTATCGATTGCTCAAGTCCTTTGGTGCCTTCCCGGCGGGAAGGTGGATAAGGTTTATGTAGTTGAGAAAAGAAAACTTTCCGTGGATGAAGACTTTAATAACCTGGGGGATGTAGATAATATTCGCCGCTTAATTAAAGAACGGAATTTGACCGTATTTGATTCCTTTACGGCGTACCATAAAAAATTCGAATCGATGCTTTTTATGGATACGGATCTTGGCAATCGTTCTCCAATGTCCATTTTTAATCAGGCAGTCTGTATTAAGGATGTGAAGGATCTAACCCAATTTATTCGTGAGCATATGTTGGATGATGGAGGTTCCAAAGAAAAACTAGTTGCATTGCAGGAACGCTTTGACGATTTGAGAAGTACTCACCGTCGGATCGAAACTGCGGCCTATCAACTCGAGCAATTGGATGAAATCAAAAGTACGCATACCTCTTTTCTTGAAGCGAATAAAGAACGCACTTATGCGGATGAACTTCGCAATTCAATTGAACCGTACTATGCGCAAGCTGAACTTGACCGTCGTGTTGAATGGGTTACTGAACTCAAGCACCAGGAGGAAGCAGAAAGGGCACGACTAAAAAGTGCCCGAACCGAGGTGGACCGCTTGCGGGAAAAGTTGAATCACCTTGAACGCGCACTTGCCGACAGCGATGAAAATCGTCGGCTAGAACAGGTGGGTGCGGAGATGGATCGTTTACGAGATAAGCGTGAGGTCGTTTCGAAAAGAGCTGCGACTTTTGAAAGGCACCTGTCTTCTTGGGAGAAGGGTACAACAGTACAAGAAGAAGAGGATTTTTTAACTCTTCGTCGCGAACTTGATAATCAAATTCCAAGGCTCGAAGCCAAGGTCGTAGAAATTGATGAAAAGATTCCCGAAATTTCTTACCTTCTCAAAAAAGCGAAGGCAAAAGTAGATAGTTTAGAGGAGGAAAGAAGATATCTTCTGGAAGCTAATTCAAATATTCCTTCTGAAATTGCCCGTCTACGAAGTGGTTTGGCAACTGCATTGGATCGGGATGCCAAAGAGTTACCTTTTGTGGGGGAATTAATACAGGTTGTCCCGGATGAAGTTAAATGGACCGGTCCTATCGAAAGACTGCTTCGGAACTTTTCTTTGACGGTTGTCGTTCCACAAAAATTAGCGGAAGAGGCGGAAGCTTTCCTCGAAGTTAACCACCTCGGAGAGCGACTCTCATTTATTTGCCCCCAGTCGGATCGAAAAAATCCAAAATTACATGATGACTCTGTGGTTGCCAAACTTTCTCTCCGTCCGGAAATGGAGAAGTCGAGGCAGACTTGGTTGCGATCTGAATTAGCAGATCGATTTCCTCATATTTGTAGATCGATGAGAGATCAGGAATTTATCAAAAATCCGTTTGCATTAACTTTAGAAGGATTAGTAAAAAGTGACGGAGTGCTCCGAGATAAAGATGACTCAAGATATCTCGATGATGCCACAAATTGGGTACTTGGTTGGGATGTGAATCCTAAGCAAAGAACTCTTGATGATTCTCTGATCAAATGGCGTGAGGAACTTGATAACTCGGGTCGAGCCATGAGGGAAGCGGAGTTAGAAAGGCAATCCAGTCGGGTCAAACTACGTTCTGGTGCCCAAATTCAAGCCTGTGCTAATGAATTTTCTGATATCGATCAACTTGGATTGGCTACTCGTATCGCAGACTTAGAGGAGGAGGAACGGGTAATTGTAGGAGGCTCTGATGTCCTTAAAAAGCTAAAAGAAGACCGAGACAGTGCAACGGTTCAGTTGGAAGAAAGTCAGAATACTAGAGATGAGGTATTGCAAAGAATCGGTGGCGTTGAAGCACGAGCGGAAAGAAATGAATCCCGTATGACCTCACTTCGTTCATTGCTCGTCAAGAGTATGGACGAATTTATTGAGGAGACTATCGGCGAAGACAGTGCTGATTCAGAAACCCGGGAATTGGCCGAAAAGAGAAGAGAAGAATTATTTAAGGATATCGCAACCGAGTTTGGTGAACCTCCGGAAAAACCGGATGATATTGAAGAATCTGCCCGCCTTGCTTCCCATAAATTAGATGCAAAGATTCATAAGCTTGATTCTGGATTGGATAAGTTTCGGGATAAGAATGTTGCTGCAATGCAACGATTTATTGCAGATGCAAAAAATCAAGCATTTCGCGACGAATTAAATCTTGAATTGGAGGAGGGTTATAACGATTCAACATACGCTTCTTTTGAGGAAATTCGCAGACAGATACAAGAGGAGGACTTGGCTAAAAATCGACTTCGTTTTGAAGAACTTCTCCGCGTTCAGGTTCCCGAAGAGGTTTCTGGCTTTAGTGAAGCATTAGAATCCCACCGGGATCGAATACGAAAAAGAATTAATGAATTAAATGAACACCTTTCTCGCGTGACCTTTGACCGGAAAGAAGAGACTTATATTCAACTCAAGTTTGAAGATGCAGGAGATGATGGCGTTCGTAAGTTTAAAAAACTTCGTCGCCATGCATTGGAAGGAGATTTAGAAGCAGATGACGAAGATGAGCGTAGACGGGAACGGTATCATCGAGTGGAGCATTTTTTAGCCGAATTGGAACTCGATACCAATTGGACAGAACGGGTAATCGACGTAAGAAATTGGTTTAAATTCCGAGCGGATGAGTTTTATAAGGATGAAGATACTTTAAGACAAAGTTACAGTGGGGCAGCCGGAAAATCTGGGGGAGAAAAAAACCGGTTGGCGTCTACTATTTTGGCAACCGCAATTGCATACCAATATGGAATTGATGTGGGTGGAAAACAGACCGAAACTTTTCGATTGGTTGCAGTGGATGAAATGTTCAGTAAGACGGATGATGAATTCTCTCAATACCTCCTTGATTTATTCAAGGAGTTTCACCTCCAACTACTTATTGTTCAGCCTTTGGATGCCAAAATACATGTGGTGCAAAAATATGTTGAAAGATATCATGTGGTCGAAAGGCGAGATGGGCTTTCCTTCGTTGGTGACCTCAGTGTAAAAGAATATCTTGGTGAACAACTTGAAGTTGAACCGGAAGACGAGGAGTTAGAAGGCGAAACGATTGAAGCAGATTCCTGATTACTTGCCCGTTTAGTTCGTTTTGAAAAGCAGTCCAAATCCATCCCGCTATGATGGGCGAATGCCATACAGAAAATGTGGCAGATGGGGGCTCAAACTGCCTGCAATTACACTCGGATGTTGGCACAATTTTGGGGGTGGTTCACCGACCAGTAATCAAAAGGAAATGATTTATACGGCATTCGATCAAGGCATTACTCACTTTGATCTAGCTAATAACTATGGTCCACCTTATGGATCGGCTGAATCAAATGTGGGTCAAATCCTAAAGGACTTACCCCGTGATGAAATTTTGATCACGAGTAAGGCAGGTTATGATATGTGGCCTGGCCCCTATGGGGAGTGGGGTTCGAGGAAATATATGCTTGCTAGTCTCGATCAGTCGCTGAAAAGAATGAAGGTTGATTATTTTGACCTCTTTTATTCGCACCGATTTGATCCGGATACCCCACTCGATGAAACGATAGGTGCTTTGGATACCGCGGTGAGTCAGGGAAAAGCTCTTTATGTAGGCATCAGCAGCTATTCCGCAAAATCAACTCAAGACGCGGTTTCAGTATCGAAAGAATGCAATTTTGCTCCTCTCGCAATTCATCAGCCTAATTATTCGATGTTGAATCGCTGGATTGAAGATGGCTTGATTGATGCCTGTGAGGAGCAGGGACTTGGTATAATCGCATTTTGTCCTCTTTTCCAGGGTCTACTGACCGATAAATATCTGAGTGGCTTACCTGCGGGTTCTCGGGCAACTATAAAAAATTCCCCTTTGCGAAAAAACGAGTTAAGTGAGCAAAACCTTACAGTAATTAGGGAGTTAAACGATCATGCGGAACAGCGTGGTCAATCCTTGGCTCAGATGGCATTATCATGGGTCCTTCGAGATAATCGGGTAACCAGTGCTTTGATTGGTGCAAGTTCCGCTGCTCAAATCTTAGAGAATGTGAAGGCGGTTAAACAAACCGCTTTTTCTAAAGATGAACTTATCAAAATTGACCGAATATTAGCCAAGATTAATTTACCAAAATCCCTTTGGTCTACTTAGTTGAATAGAAATTCGTTCTCGAGTTACGGATTAACTTAAATCTGTTCTAATATCATTGAGTGCGGGAAACTTCTGCCGCCATGATTCTATAATTCTTTTCTCTAATATTCCTTCAATTACTGACTCGCTTTCTCCCCCATCTGCCAGCACCTTGCCGGTTGGGTCAATAATGAGTGATCGTCCGCCATATTTCATATTTGGTTCTCTTCCCACAGAATTGACTCCAATGACATAGGACTGGTTTTCAATCGCCCTTGCCTGAAGTAGGGTTGTCCAATGTTCGATTCTACTTTGTGGCCAGCAGGCAATTATAATAAAAACATCTGTACCTTTAGTAATTGCTAACCTGAAAGCCTCTGGGAAACGTAAGTCATAGCAAATAAGGGGAGTAACAAAGAAGGAATTAAGTTTAAAGTTCTCCACAGTAGAACCTTTGGTATGAACCTTATCTTCTCCTAATATTGGAATAGTATGAATCTTAGGTGTGCAGAGTACTTTTTCACCATTTGGTGTAAAAGTGACTGCACAATTATAAGCTTCCCCCTTTTGTTCACTGGGCTGTGTCATACCGGCAATTACCCAGCATTCTTTATCTTTAGATAGGTTGTAAAGATAGTTTTCAGTCTTCTGCGGTTCGTTTAGGAGTGTTTTGTTGGTTTCTAGGCAAAAGCCTGTGGCAAACATTTCTGGTAAAATAAGTAGGGAATTTTTTTCGATTTTATAATTCTCTAAAAGTGTGTCTACTCTGCGAAAATTTTCATCTTTATTTTCCCATTCCGATTGGAGCTGAATCCCATAAACTTTCATCTTTTCAGGGAGGGAAATTTTTGAGACTCCTGTTCAGTGTAGGGATGAAAGGGGGCCGCTTTTTTCATATCTCGGTAGGCTTGTATGGCCATGTTCTTGTCTTTGAATTCATTCAACAGTACTGAGATTTTATTTTGATGTGCAACTAAACAACCCGGATGTACCTTGAGTGTATTATTGATTGCTTCAAGGGCTTCAGGAAATTGTTTTTTTAATGTTAACAGGTAAAAACATTCCCACTTTCTTGAATGGTGTTCCCAGGGTGCATATGAAATCGACTTTCTGTGGAATTTTAAACTTTTTTCCTTTTCTCCGTAATCTCCAGCAATCCTTCCTTGAAAATGAAAAATATTAGACCAAAAAAGATTTTTGGCCAGGATACATCCATAGGGAATAATTAAAACTGCAAGTGTTCCCAATAGAAGATTGTATTTTGGTTTAATTGGAATTTGAATAGTCTCAGTTTTACTCTTTTTCTTATCCATCGAAACGGCCAAAAGAAGGCCTAAGCTTGTCCATCCTATAATAAGTGCGCAGGGAGATCGGGTTGGGAATTCGAAGAAACTTTCAATGAGAAAGGTAATGCAGGCAGTTGTAAGTGCAATAATTAAGCCAAAAGTAGTAAGGTCATTTGATCTACAGCAGACCAATGCAGAGAGCAGGGCTCTCCAGAACACAACCAACCAAATACCTAGGAATCCAACCAAACCAATAATGCCATTTTCATACAAAATTTGTAAAAAGTCATTATGAACAAAACGAACCAGTGTTCCGCCTGTTGTTTTGTCTGATATTTCTGCACTTTCATGAAAATGTAATTCATAATGGTCCGTTCCTTTGCCCAAGAGGAAATCGCCTGAGGTGGATGCCTTGATTGCATCCTGCCACAGCGCTATTCGCCTGCCACTTCCTCTTGTAGTTATGCTTTTAAGCTCTACCAGTTCTACAGATTCGGTCTTGGCTGTGTTGGTATTTTGGGTGAATGCCCCTTTTTTCCAATAATCTGAAGTAGATAAATAAAGAGGCAAGGCGATTGCCAGCAAAAGAAAAGAAGANGGAATTAGACAAAAATATTTGAAGTATTTNGGNTCGATTAATTTTCGTTTCTTAGCAAGTANAACTAGAGAAATAACAGCTGTAATGGTACAACTACCAATCAATCCGACCCATGCACCTCGAGCCATTGAAAGGGAAAGTGCAGGTAGCAAAACTAGAAGCAGAATGGCGATCAGAGAAAATTTAACTTTTCGGGATTTCACATAGAAGGTTAGTCCCAATGCAATCGGAAGGAGAGGGGCATGGTACTCGGCAGCAAAATTTTGATTAAAAATAATTCCCCCATACCCCAGTCTGGTTAATCGATGGCTCCAATCAGTCCATTGGTAATGTTGATCCATTACAATCAAACTAGATACTACTCCACCGAGCAGAATCGAACCAGTCCAAACGAGAAGTCGTTTTGAATTCCATCGTAATTGACTTAATGATAATGCCAGGGCCAGGGGAAGCAGGTGCCACATGAAAGAGGAGACCCATGCCCGGGTAGTATTCTGGGCAGTATAAGTTGATAAAAGAATCGCCAGGATGAAAATCCCGCAAAATAGAATTAAAGAGGGGGGGTAGCGTGAGATATATGCATTAAGATGAATTCTAATCCCGATTAATCCGGTTATGAGGGATACAATCACAATTACAGCACAAAATTTGAGTTCTGCATTGATCATTCGAATAGGAATAAATCCAGACACCCATTCATTTTGTTTTATTTCTACGAACAAAAGGGGCGTGATCGTGAAGAGAGCGAGGCAAAGAAGAGATAGTATACCTTCAAAAAGAAAGGAGACTGTTTGAGTTTTCCTTTCTTTTTGACTTTGGTCTACAGTCATTGATTGGTTCTTTTTCACGATGAAGAAATGTGCATCTTAATCACGCACTTTTTCAAAGTCCTGTCGAGCGACAAGCTAGACGGTTATACTTGAGAATTAGGGGATATTAACTTCCACTAAATTGGTAGAATAATTGAAGAAATAAACTTGTCCGTTTTTCGAGGTGAGGAAATAAATCCAATTACCAATACTGGGTTGGTATAGAAATGGATAAATTTCTTTCGATGACCATACCCATGATCTTTTTTCAGACCATGCCCAAATACCATCGGAACTATCGGCGGATAAATACAACCACCCATGTGCAGAATGATAAATCCATCCGTTTTCATACACTTTGTAGAGACCAAACCAAGAATTATCGTTCCACCCGCCAGGCAGTTCAATCGAGTCTTCCCCAAGCGTTGAAATGGCTTTTTCAGTAGGGGATTGACCCTGCGAATTAGTAGATTTGATGACTGCGATCTTATTTACTTTTCCATAACTGACCCCCATTTCATTTTCCGCAAATGCTTTATAGTAAATAATACCATCCAATGTTGAATTAAAGTTACCGGTGAATAACCCTTCATTCTTAAATTCCCCGATTACTTTCTGAGTGAATGGATCATTCAGTAGAAGATCAATGTTTGTTGAAAGCAGGAAGCCAACCATGATATTGTCGTTGTTTGTATCACTTTCCCCAAGGATCTCGCCAGATAGTATAATTCCGTCTTGGTCAGATTCATGACCAACTGTGTTTACAAAAGCGAGTAAAGCGGGGATTGAATCATATCCATCGCTTGGCGAACTGTAACCGGAATCAGGAGAGGAATATCCGTCGCCCGGTGAGCTATAGCCGTTGCCTGGAGTGGAGTAACCGCCCCCTGGTGAAGAGTATCCATTTCCCGGACTGGAATATCCGCCACCAGGAGAACTGTACCCGTTGCCCGGTGAGCTATAGCCGCTGCCTGGACTTGAGTAGCCGCTCCCTGGTGAAGAGTATCCATTCCCCGGACTGGAATATCCGCCACTAGGAGAACTGTAACCGTTGCCCGGTGAGCTGTAGCCGCTGCCTGGACTTGAGTATCCACTATCCGGGGAGTTGTATCCATCGCTTGGCGAAGTGTACCCGGAATTAGGAGAGGAATATCCTTCGCCTGGTGAGNTNTAGCCNTTGGCTGGAGTGGAGTATCCACTATCCGGGGAGTTGTATCCATCGCTTGGCGAAGTGTACCCGGAATTAGGAGAGGAATACCCGTCGCCTGGTGAGCTATAGCCGTTGGCTGGAGTGGAGTATCCACTATCCGGGGAGTTGTATCCATCGCTTGGCGAAGTGTACCCGGAATTAGGAGAGGAATATCCGTCGCCTGGTGAGTTGTAGCCATTGGCTGGAGTGGAGTATCCACTATCCGGGGAGTTGTATCCATCGCTTGGCGAAGTGTACCCGGAATTAGGAGAGGAATACCCGTCGCCTGGTGAGCTATAGCCGTTGGCTGGAGTGGAGTATCCACTATCGGGGGAGTTGTATCCATCGCTTGGCGAAGTGTACCCGGAATTAGGAGAAGAGTACCCACTACCGGGGCTTGAGTAGCCCCCGCCTGGTGAGCTGTATCCGCCTCCAGAAGACTGATAGTTTAATGTTCTATTTAGAGTAATCGGTGGGTTATAAAGATTTCCATTTTGATCAAGCAAAGCGACATAAACAGTTTTGCTTCCATAGGTTTGTCCGCTCAGAAAGTTATTCTTGGTTCTG
>JGI20160J14292_10002424_pt1 | contig 14945 bp, 15 predicted proteins | sample COG_10_FD_14292 | JGI IMG/M metagenome (IMG submission 14292) | reverse complement strand
ACCTATTTGTACACCTTTTTTAAAATAAAATGATTGGTTTATTTTTAGGTGATACTGATTTTTCAGAAACTATTCTTAAAAAAATAAAGATATTAAATAAGAAATACTTTATAATTGATTTTTCATTAAATAATAAATTTAAAAAAGATAAAAATTCTTATAGAATAAGTATAGGTAAATTTGGAAAAATTATTAATTTAATTAAACAAAAAAAATCAAAAAAAGTTTTATTTGCTGGCAAAATATCTAAACCAAATTTTTCTACACTCAGATTAGATCTTAAAGGTATTTATTATATGCCAGGTGTTATTAGGGCTGCAAAATTAGGTGATGCTGCAATTATTAAATCAATTATAAATATTTTGAATAAGGAGGGAATTAAGGTAATTAGCTCAATTTTTTTTAATCCAGAATTGGCTGTTAAAACAGGAAATTATACAATATCAAAACCTACTCAAAAAGATATTCAGTCAATTAAAAAAGGTATTTCATACTTTAATAACTTAAATAGTCTAGATCATATCCAGGCAATAATTGTAAATAATAATAAGATTTTAGCTACTGAAGATGATCAAGGAACAAAGAATATGATGTCAAAATTAAAGAAAAAAACAGATGGAATTTTGATTAAACTACCAAAGAAAAAACAAGATCTTAGAATGGATTTACCAACAATTGGACTTCATACTTTAAAAGATTGTAAAAAATATGGTCTAAAAGGTGTGGTTTTAAAATCTAAAAAAAATATTTTTTTAGATAAAGCTAAATGCATAAGATTTGCTAATAATAATAAGATATTCATTAATGTTATATGAAAAAAATTTTTGTTTTAACAGGCGAGCCTTCAGGTGATAAATTAGCTTCAACTGTTATTTCAAAGCTTAAAATACAAAATCCTGATATTGAATATTTGTCAGTAGGTGGAACAAATATTAAAAAATTAGGAATTAAATCAATATTTGACCTTAAGGACATTACATATCTTGGTTTTACAAGTGTATTATTGAATATTTTTAAGATCAGAAATAAAATTAATATTGCTGTTCATGAAATTATAAAATTTAATCCTGATATTTTATTTAGTGTAGATAGCCCAGATTTTACACTTAGAGTTGCTGAAAGAGTTAAAAATATCAACAATAATATAAAGACAGTTCATTATGTTGCCCCACAAGTTTGGATTTGGCGAAAAAACCGTGTTAAAAAAATAAAGAAATTTATTGATCACATGCTTTTACTTTTTAATTTTGAAAAAAAGTACTTTGACGAAGAAAATATTAAAAATACTTTTGTAGGTCATCCATTAATTGAAAAAAATGAAAATGTTAAAACTGTTTTAAATGATTTAATATCTAAAGATAAGAAAATCATATCAATATTTCCCGGTAGTAGAAACTCAGAAACCAAAGTACTTTTGCCTATTTTGTTAGATTTTATTAAACTTATGAATAAAAAAGAAAATTTTTATTCTTTTGTTTTTCATGCAACAGATGAAAATAAAGAATTTATTATCAATCAAGTAAAAAAAACTGATGTAAATAATGTAGATGTTGTGTCTGATGAAACTATTAAATCGCAAATTTTATCTAATTCAATTTTTGCAGTCTCTAAATCAGGCACGGTATCACTGCAGATTTCAAGCGCTAATATACCATCAATAATTATTTATAAACTAAATTTTATAAATTTTATGATTTTTAAATCATTAGTAAATATAAAATTTGCAAATATAATTAACATTATTAATGACAAAGAAATTATTCCTGAACTATTACAAAATGAATGTAATGCTGATGAAATTTATAAAACAGTTATATATTTTTTAAAAAAACCTGAATTAATTAAAAAACAATTAAATGATTGCAGTAAAACTTTAGAAGGAATTAAATCAAAAACATCTTCTTCAAAAGAAGCCGCAATAATTTTAAGCAATTATCTTACTACTTAATCTTCTCCCCACTTCTTCATTGCCCAAAGAAATGACTATATCATATAAACCTGGTCCAAATTTAGATCCTGTTAATGCAACTCTTATTGGTTGACCAACCCCTTTAAAGTTTGTTTCATATTTTTTTATCAATTCATTAACTATCGGTTCTAAAGTTTCTTTATTCAAAGTATTTATATTTGTAAGTTTATTTTTAAATTCAGTTATTATTTTTTTTGCTTTATCATCTATTAATTTTAAATCTTCATCTTTAAAATTTACTTCATTTAAAATTATATATTTTGCGTTATTATAAATATCTTCCAGTGTTTTTGCTTTGTTTTTAAGAAAAGATAATGATTGTTTAATTTTTACTTCTTTTTCATGATTTATTTTTTCCTTATAAATTTCGCAATATTCTACCAGATGTTTATAGAGTTCATTTTCATCCATATTTTTAATATAATATTCATTCATTGATAAAATACGGCTTATATCTAATTTTGAAGGAGATTTACCTATACCTTCTAAATTAAAGTGCTTAATACTTTCTTCTAAAGTAAAAATCTCTTTATCTTCAAATGACCAACCCAATCTTAGTAAATAATTTCTTAATGCATCTGGCATAATACCAATTTTAGAATAATCATCTAATGTTGAGGCATTATCTCTTTTTGATAATTTTTTGCCTTCTATAGTATGTATTAGAGGTATATGTGCAAACTGAGGTAGCTCCCAATTCATTGCAATATATATTTGCACCTGTTTGAATGTATTTATCTTGTGATCATCCCCTCTAATGATGTGTGTCATTCCCATTTGATGATCATCAACTGTTGCAGATAAATTGTAAGTAGGAGTGCCATCATTTCTTAAAATTATAAAATCTTCAATAGTATTATTTTCTATTTCAACATCACCTTGAACCATATCCTTTAAGATTGAAGAATCTTTAATTTTACTTTTAAATCTAACTACAGGTTTTATATCTTTCGGGGCTTCTGTCTCTGGAACATCTCTCCATTTTCTATTATAAATATAGGGAAGTTTTTTTTGTCTAGCTCTTTTTTTTTGCTCTTCAATTTCTTCACTTGAACAATAGCATTTATAAGCACTACCTCTTTTAAGTAATTCATTTGCTATTTTTATATGATCATCAATTTTTGTTGATTGAATATATTCCTCGCCATCATGTTCTATGCCAATCCATTTTAATGATTTTATAATCTGATCTTTGTGTTCATCCTTAGATCTTTCTTTATCAGTATCTTCAATTCTTAGGTGAAATGTTCCTTTATGGTGCTTAGAATATAACCAACTGAATAAAGCTGTTCTTACACCACCAATATGAAGAGCTCCAGTAGGAGAGGGAGCAAAACGTGTTGCTACTTTTGACATCTGTGATGTTTAAACTATTTTTTTAGAAGTTTCTATATAAAGATACTAAAACACCTTGAACCTTAACTCTGTCAGGCCCAAAAATCTTAGTTTCGTAGTTTCTATTTGCACTTTCAAGTGCAACAACTTTACCTTTTTTACGTATTCTCTTTAGCATAGCTTCATGTTCATCTATTAAAGCCACAACAATTTTGCCATTATCGGCCGTATCAGTTCTTCTGATAATAACAGTATCACCTTCATTAATACCAGCTTCAATCATAGAGTCTCCCTGAACTTTTAAGCCAAAGTAGTCACCATTTTTTTCTAAATTACTTGGTAATGGAATTCTAGATACTTCATTTTGTATGGCCTCAACTGGAGTACCAGCAGCTATTTTTCCAAGTACTGGAACTTCCATATCGTTCGAATTAATATTTACTTCATCTAAACCACCTTTAATTACACTGGGGGAGAAACTATTATAAATGTCATTTGCAGAAGCAGTTTCTGGTAATTTAATAACTTCTAAAGCTCTTGCTTTATGAGCCAATCTTTTAATAAACCCTCTCTCTTCCAAAGCACTAATTAGCCTATGAATTCCAGACTTGGATTTTAAATTAAGAGATTGTTTCATCTCCTCATAAGAAGGTGAAACGCCAGAGCTTCTCAACCTCTTGTTGATAAATAAAAGCAGGTTTTTTTGTTTTTTTGTAAGCATAAGAACAAATATCGTACAAATAATGTTCTATAAAAGTTCTTATCAATTAACAATAGTTAAATAATCCATTAAAATTAGGGTTTATTTGACTATAAAACTGAAAAAATAGAATTTTCTGACAAATTTTTCAAAAGTGATTCACCAATTAAAAAAGTTTTTATAGAAGTTTTATCTTTTAAATCTAAAAGTTCTTCTTTTGTCTTAATACCACTTTCAGAAATTAAGGGTCCTTCGTGCTTAACCAGCACATTATGAATATCGTAGGTTGTATTTATATCTGTTTTCAGTGTCTTTAGATTTCTATTATTAATTCCAATCAAAGCATCTTTAAAATTTAAAGCTTTTTTTGCTTCATCTACAGTGTGTACTTCTACGATAACTGACATATTAAATTTTAATGCTTCTTCGTATAATTCATTAGCTAACTCATCTGACACCCCAGCAAGAATAATTAAAATTGCATCAGCACCATAACTTTTAGCCAATGGTATTTGATATTTATCAATAAAAAAATCTTTACATAAAATAGGTAAATTAATTTTTTCTTTAATTTTATTTACATGAATTAAATTTCCCAAGAAAAAATCTTCTTCTGTAAGAACGGATAAACAAGTTACTCCATTATCATTATAAATTTTTGCAATTTCTACTGGATTATAATCGTCTATAATTACACCTGCTGAAGGGCTTGCTTTTTTAATTTCAGCGATAATAGAAATTTTATCTTTAGTAATATTATTTTCAATTTTTTCTTTAAAATCAATATAAGAATTATTTTTATTAATTATTTCGTTTAATAAACTTAAACTAGTTGATTTCTTTAAGAAATCTATTCTTTCAATTTTTTTTGTGATTATTTTGTCTAATACGTTTTCAGACATTTTGTATTTTTTCTAAATGTGAGTAGGGTTTTCCTGATAAAATGAAATCTCTTGAAAAGTTATAAGCATCTAAAAATTCTGTAAATTTTTCACTAACTATTAATCCAGCTGCTGCATTCAAACAAACTGCTTTTGAGAAATCATTGTCTTTGCCTTTAAAAATTTCAATCATCTTGTTGGCATTAAAATTAGCATTATCACCAACTAAATTACCAAATTTTTCTGCATTAATGTTTAAGGATTTTGGGTCAATTATAATTTCTGTTATCATGCCATCTTTTAACTGAATTATATTTGTTTTTGCATATGGTGATATTTCATCTAAACCATCTTCACTATTTACAATCCAAGCAAATTTAATATTTAAATTTTTAAGGCCTTCTGCAAAGATTTTTAATAATTTTTTATCAAAAACACCAATAACTTGCCTATCAACAAGAGCTGGATTACTTAAAGGTCCAATCATATTAAAGATAGTTCTTTTACCAATTTTTTTTCTAACGGGACCTACAAACCTCATTGCACTATGATAATTTGGAGCAAACATAAAGCCAAAATTATTATTATTTATTGAATTTTCAATATCATTTGGTTCTTGATCAATTCTTATATTTAAAGCTTCAAGCACATCTCCAGAACCACATTTTGACGACACAGCTTTATTACCATGTTTAGCCACTTTTATGCCCATACTTGCTAGCAGTAAGGCAGATGCAGTTGATATATTTAGTGTATTCATTCCATCACCACCAGTTCCACATGTGTCGATGCAATTCTTTACATTTACTCGTTTAGATTTTTCTCTTAAAATAAATACTCCACCTGCAATTTCGTTGGCAACTTCTCCTTTATCTGAAAGTAGTGTTAAAAAATTATAAATTTCATCTTCAGTTGCTTTGCCAGTCATTAATAATTCAAAAGCAGACTTGCTCTCAGCAAATGTTAAGTCTTGTTTATTTTTAAGTTTTTCTAAAAATTTTTCCATTACATTAATAATTAATAAAATTTTTTAAAATTTTTATTCCAATTTTAGTTTTAATGCTTTCAGGGTGGAATTGCACCCCATGAATATTATACTCTTTATGTTGAACGCCCATAATTAAACCCTCATCTGTTTCTGCAGTTATTTTGAGATCTTTTGATAAAGATTTTTTGTCAATAATTAAGCTGTGATATCTTGTAGCTTCAAAAGTCTTTGGAAGATTTTTTAAAATACCAATTTTTTTTGATTTAATTTCACTTGTTTTACCGTGCATTAACTTTTTTGCTTGAACAATTTTAGAACCAAAAACTTGACCAATAATTTGATGTCCAAGACACACACCTAGAAAGGGCATTTCTTTATAAAGGTTTTTTAAAATTTCTAAACAATTTCCAGATTGATTTGGATTTCCTGGACCTGGAGATATTACAATTTTATCATATTTTTTTTTAATAATTTCTTTTGATGTAATTTGATCATTTCTAATAACATCAACTTTAGTCTTTAATGACGAAAGATAGTGATAAAGATTAAAAGTAAAACTGTCATAATTATCTATTAACAATATTTTCATTATCTTAATGCGTTGATTAAAGCTTTGGCTTTATTAACGGTCTCCTCATATTCATTAATAGGTTTACTATCTGCAACAATACCAGCTCCAGCTTGAACATAAAATTTCTTATTTTTAACAACTGCAGTTCTTAAAGCTATACACGTATCAAATTCACCATTTGCGGAGAAGTACCCAATACTTCCAGCATAAACTTTTCTTTTAGTTTTTTCTAATTCATCGATAATTTCCATGGCTCTAATTTTTGGTGCACCAGATACAGTACCAGCAGGAAAACCTGCCAACATAGATCTGAACTTTGAAAATTTTTTATTATATTCACCTACTACGTTTGAGACTATATGCATTACGTGAGAGTATCTTTCAATAATGAAACTTTCAGTTACTTTAACTGAGTTAATTTTAGAAACTTTTCCTGCATCATTTCTTCCAAGATCTAAAAGCATTAAATGTTCGGAGAGTTCTTTTTTGTCGTTAAGTAAATCTTTCTCAAAATAAAGATCCTCTTTAATCGTTTTTCCACGAGGCCTAGTTCCAGCAATTGGTCTAACGGTAATCTTGTTATTTCTTAATCTAACTAATATTTCAGGACTAGCGCCAATAATTTGAAAATCATCAAAATTAAAGAAAAACATAAAGGGAGATGGATTTGTAATTCTTAATTTTTTATAAATATCTAATGGTTTTTTTGTTAATTTTGCCTCAAATCGTTGACTCAAAACTACCTGAAATATATCTCCCAATTTAATATATTCTTTTGCTTTATTGACCATTTTAAGAAATTTATTTTTTGGTGTATTTGATTTAACTTTAATTTCTTTGTTATTTTTAGTTGGTAAATAATTTGAAGTTTTTAATGTGGATTGTATTAATATTTTTGATAATTCAGTTTTAATTTCATCATATTTTTTTTTATAATTTTTAATTTTTTCATCATTAAAAACGTTAATTATATAAAAAATTTCTTTCTTTAAATTATCATAGATAACTAGAGTTCTTGGTCTCAAAAGTCTTACATCTGGTAAATTAAGATCATTTTTGCATCTGTTTGGAATTTTTTCAATATATCTAATTGAGTCATATGAAAAATATCCAGATATCAAAGAACAAATTTTGGGTAGTTTTTTTGGTGTTTCAAATTTAAATTCTTCGATAATTTTTTCAATTAGTTGATCAGGCTTATCTTTTAATTTGATTTTTTTTTTGTTTTTAATTAGGTATGAATTGTCATTATTAAACTCCCAGATCTTATCTGGATTCTTACCAAAAATAGTATACCTGCCTTTTATTTTTCCTTTTTCAACAGACTCAAATATAAAACTATTTTTTTCAATAAGAAAATTATCAATTAGATTTAAAACCTCATTATCATTTTTAACTCTTTTTGATGTGTAGATTGTTTGATTTTTTTTGCTTCTGTGTCGAAACTTAAAATCTTTGAAGTTTCGATTAATTATCATTTAAAATAGTTTTTAACTCTGTCTATCGTTTTTTGATTTAGCTCAACTTGATATTTATTATTTAATAATTGATCATATGTTTCTAAAATACTTTTTCTATTATTAGTATTTTGATTATTTACAAATTTTACATAATTTTCATCTGATTTGTTAAAAGTATTATTTTTAGAATTTATAATTTTAACTAGATAAATATTTTTTTGTTTATCGTTAACTAGTGTAAATGAGTTAATTGGTAACGAATAAAGCATTTTTACTGAATTTTCTTCAAATTTTTCATTATCTTTTATTGAATTAAGTGATGTGTATTCCATACTATATCCAGCCATATCTTTAAATTTATTGTTATCAAATTTTTTATTTTGAATTTCATCCAATATGTTTCTGTGAAAATCAAATTTTCCCTTTTGATAAATTAATTCACTTAATTCATTTAAGGTAGTTTCGTCGTTCAAATCAGGTCCTCGCTCAAAATTATTAGTAATTGAGTATAGTAAAAAATTGTCTTCATTTTCTATGAGATCAATTTTTGAAGACCTTTTTGAATAAACTTTATCTTCATTAATTTTTTTTACTGATGTAGGGGTGAACTCTTTTACTTCAGTGATATCAACCTTTATATTTTCTAAAATTGTTTCAAATGTATCACCTTGAGATATTCTATTTTCAATATTATCTATTTTATCAAAAAATTCTTGATTGAATTCTTCTAAGCCAATTAAATTTTTTGGATTTAACACCGCATATTTAAAATCAATATATTCAGTTTTTAATCTTTCTTCATTTTCCTTAACAAATTCTTTTATTTCTAAATCAGTATAATTATCTTTTTCTTTGTAAAAATTTTCCATTGCAAAATATTCAACATCTAATGTTTTATTTTCTTCTTCAAATTTCTTTTGTATTAAAAAATCTGGAGTTATTGTACCAGCACCAATAATATCAAATAAGTGTTTTTGTAACTCACGATTTTTTAATTGAAGTTCAAACATAGGTGCTGACATGTTATTTGTTAATAAAAACTTTTCGTATTTGGTTCTTTGAAAAATATTTTTTTCATCTTGAAAATTTTTATTTTCTTTTATTTTTTTTAATACTGTCAATTCTGTGATTGATAAGTCAAAGTCTTTAATCTCAAGATTAATTAAAGTTGTTGAAATTAATCCTGATAGTATTTCTTCAATTATATTCTTGTCTAAGTTTTCTCTAATTGCTTGTTGGGATATTCTGCTATCATTTAGATAGTTCATAAAATCTTGTGTAGTTACATTAGTTTTATTAATTTTTGCAATGTTGTTTTGATTGTTTGTGCTAAATCCACCACCAAATCCTCCAAAGCCAAATGCAATAACAATTACTACAATTAAGATTACTCCACCTAATTTTTTTCCACCAAAATTTTTTAATGTATTTATCATTGTGCTATTAATATATTGATCTGTAAAAAACAAATCTATAGATTAAAAATTCAATTATGACAAATAAATATATGTATTTTATAGCTAATTGGAAAATGTTTGGTGATTTAAGAACAATAAATACACTAGATAATGTTGTAAAGTTTTCAAAATCTAACAAGAAAAATAAATTTAAAATTATTTATTGCCCTCCAAATACATTAATTCGACCTTTGTCTAAAAGACTTAATAAAACCAAGATAGAAGTTGGTGCTCAAAATTGTCATGAAAATGAAAACTATGGAGCCTTTACAGGATCTGTTAATTCTAAGATGTTAAAAAATGTTGGTGCGAAATATATCATACTAGGCCATTCAGAAAATAGACAATCTGGTGAAACTGATAGATTAATTAATCTAAAAATCAAAAGTGCAATCAAAGCAGGTTTGAAAATTATTTTCTGTATAGGTGAAACGCTTGCTGAAAAAAGAAATAAAAAAACTAATCAAGTTTTAGCTAAACAAATTAATACTGGACTAAAGTCTNTAAAAAATAAATCAAACATCATTTTAGCTTACGAACCAGTATGGTCTATTGGGTCAGGGCTAATTCCAAACAATGAGGATCTACTGAAAACCGTATCATTTATTAAAAGTAAATTTACCAAAAAAGGTCCAAAAATATTATATGGCGGGTCTGTTAATAGTAAGAACATCAGCCAATTAAAAGTTATCAATATTATAGATGGTTTTTTAGTTGGTGGAGCCTCTCAAAGTTCAAAAAATTTTATTGATATAATCAAAAAAACCTTTAATTAGTCCATCATGGAAAACATATTGTTAGTCATTAACATCATTCTTGCATTTTTATTAGTATCCTTAATACTTTTTCAAAAATCTGAAGGTGGAGCTTTAGGTATTGGGGTTTCTCAGGAAAACTTTATGTTATCAAGATCTGCTGGTGGCTTTATGACTAAAGCTACTGCCGTTATAGCCACATTGTTTATAATCTGTAGTTTGGCTCTTACTATAATTTCAAGAGCAGAACTAACTCCCACCAATTCAGTTTTAGATACTATTGAAGAGAAAACGGAAGATACTCCTTCAATTCCTGAAAATAATTAATTATTACTTTTCAATTCATTTTTTATTCGTTATAAGATAATTCCATGGCGCGATATATATTTGTCACTGGCGGCGTGGTTTCATCCTTAGGAAAAGGTCTTTCTTCTGCATCATTAGCATATTTATTACAATCAAGAGGTTTTAAAGTTAGAATTAGAAAACTTGATCCATATTTAAATGTTGATCCAGGAACGATGAGTCCATTTCAACACGGTGAAGTTTTTGTAACTGATGATGGAGCTGAAACAGATTTAGATCTAGGACATTACGAAAGATTTTCAGGAGTGTCGGCAAAAAAATCAGACAATATTACAACAGGAAAAATTTATAGTGATGTATTAAAAAAAGAACGTAGGGGAGAATATCTTGGAAAAACTGTGCAAGTTATTCCTCATATTACTGATCGTATAAAACAATTTATTAAACATGACTCGTCTAAAGAAGATTTTGTAATTTGTGAAATTGGTGGAATAGTAGGTGATATTGAAAGCTTACCTTTTGTAGAAGCTATTAGACAGTTTGCAAACGATGTTGGTAAAAAAAATGCATTATTCATTCATCTCACATTGGTTCCTTATCTAAAAGCTTCAGATGAAATAAAAACAAAACCAACCCAACACTCTGTAAAAGAGTTAAGAAGTATAGGTATTCAACCGGACATTATTATTTGTAGATCAGAGAGACCAATACCATTGGAGCATAGAAAAAAAATATCATTATTTTGCAATGTAGATATTAGCAATGTTATTGAGACAGTTGATGTAAGAACCATTTATGAAGCACCTATGAGTTTTTTTAGAGAAAAACTAGATCTTCAAGTATTAAATTATTTTAAATTAAAGTCCAAAAAACCTGCGAACTTAAATCCTTGGAAAAAAATAACTAAAATAATTTTACAAAACAAAAAACAAGTTAATATTGCAATTATTGGAAAATATGTTGAATTAAAAGATGCTTATAAGTCATTAGATGAAGCGTTAACTCATGGTGGGATTGATAATAAGATTAAAGTTAATTTAGTTAGAATTGACTCTGAAAAATTAAAGATTTCTGAAATTAAGAAAAAACTTAAAAATATTTCTGGAATATTAATTCCAGGTGGTTTTGGTAAAAGAGGAACTGATGGAAAAATTGAAGCTATCAAGCATGCTAGGTTAAATAAAATACCTTTTCTTGGAATTTGTTATGGAATGCAAATGGCAATAATTGAATTTGCAAGAAATCAACTTAACCTGAAAAATGCTACTTCAAGTGAATTTGATAAAAAAGGTTTACCAATAATTGGTTTAATCAACGAATGGACCAAAGATGGGAAAACGATTAAAGGGACAGATAAAAATCTAGGTGGAACGATGAGGTTAGGATCTTATGATGCAAAACTTAAAGATGGTTCTAAAATTAGAAAAATTTATAAATCAAAATTTATTAAAGAAAGACATAGACATAGATATGAAGTTAATATTGCTTTTAAAGATAAATTTGAAAATAAAGGTATGATTTTTTCGGGTTTATCTCCTGATAATAAGCTTCCTGAAATTATAGAACTTAAAAATCATCCTTGGTTTGTAGGTGTTCAGTTTCACCCAGAATTTAAATCTAGACCTTTGGCTCCTCATCCTTTATTCTCATCATTTATTAAGGCAGCAAAAAATCATAAATGAACAGCATTAAAGTTAATTGTGAAAATATAGAAATATCTAACGATAGTAAAATTTGTATAATAGCTGGTCCTTGTCAACTTGAAACAGAACAGCATGCAATGGATATGGCTGGTAAAATTCAAGAAATTACAAAAAAATTTGATATTGGATTTATTTATAAAACATCTTTTGATAAAGCTAATAGAACTAGTCTTAAAGGTCAAAGAGGAGCTGGTTTAGATGCTTCTTTACCAGTATTTGATAAAATAAAAAAAGAATTAAATGTTCCAATTTTAACCGACATTCATAATGCGGAACAATGTTCACTTTTAAAAGATCATGTTGATATATTACAAATTCCAGCATTTTTATGCAGACAAACAGATCTATTAATTGCTGCCGCAAAAACAAATAAAATTATTAATGTAAAAAAAGGACAATTCTTAGCACCATGGGATATGGTTAATGTTACTAAAAAAATTGCAGACTCTGGAAACACAAATATACTTGTCACAGAAAGAGGAGCTAGCTTTGGCTATAATACTCTAGTCTCTGACATGAGGTCTTTACCGATAATGGCTAAGAATGGTTATCCGGTAATTTTTGATGCTACACATTCAGTTCAGCAACCTGGTGGACAAGGGGAGTCTTCGGGTGGCCAAAGAGAATTTGTTGAATATTTAGCAAGAGCTGCTGTAGCGGTAGGTGTTGCTGGTGTTTTTATTGAAACTCATCAAGATCCTGACAACGCACCTTCAGATGGGCCTAATATGGTTCCATTAGATAAATTAGAAAATTTATTAAAACAATTAACTGATATTGATAATTTAATTAAAAATTAGTGAGCAAAATTTTAAAAGTAAAGGCACGTCAAGTATTTGATAGTAGGGGAAATCCTACAGTTGAGGCAGAAGTGTACACTCAAAATCATAGCGCTACTGCAATTTGTCCGTCAGGTGCATCAACAGGAACATACGAGGCTTTTGAAAAAAGAGACACTAGAAATAAAAAGTATTTAGGTAAAAGTGTTCTTAATGCAATCAACTTAGTTAATACTAAAATTTCAAAAAAACTTAAAGGCCAAAGCATTCATAACCAAGAGCGAATAGATACGTTGTTAATTAACCTAGATGGCACAAGACAAAAAACTAATCTTGGAGCCAATTCCATGCTAGCTGTATCTATGGCTGTAAAAAAACTTTCAGCAAAAGTTAAAAAACTACCCTTGTACAAAACTTTTTTTCTAAAGAATAATTTTCAATTACCCTATCCTTTAATGAATATTATCAATGGGGGTGCTCATGCAGACAATGGTCTTAGAATTCAAGAATTTATGATTAGGCCAGATCGTGCAAAAAGTTTTTCAGAGGCCATGAGAATCTGTTTCGTTGTTATCAAAAACCTCAGTAAATTGATTAAAGATAAAGGTTTATCAACATCAGTAGGTGATGAAGGTGGTTTTGCACCAATGATAAGTAGCAATAATCAAGCTTTGGATTTGATTGTATCAGCAATAAAAAAATCAGGTTTTAAAAATGGTAAAGATGTTTCGATTTGTTTAGATGTGGCAGCAAATGAGTTGTTTAAAAAAAACAAATATTCAATCCATTCTAAGAGTTATGTTTCAGTTGAAAAATCCATTAAAGAATATCTAAAGATTATTAATAAATATAAAATCAAATCTATTGAAGATCCATTTGCAGAAAATGATTGGCTAGCCTGGAATAAGTTAATGAGATCTGTAAATAAAGTTCAAATAGTAGGAGATGATTTATACGTAACAAATCTTGAAAGACTTAAGAAAGGGTTTTTAAATATTTCATCAAATTCAATCCTTATTAAATTAAATCAAATTGGAACAGTATCTGAAACATTAGATGTAATTAAATTCGCACAAACAATAGGATATAAAACAATTATATCTCATAGATCTGGTGATAGTGAGGATACATTTATTGCAGATCTGGCTGTTGGAACTAATTCAAATCAGATTAAAACTGGATCGTTAGCTAGATCAGAAAGAGTTGCTAAATATAATCAATTAATTCGTATTGAAGAAGAACTTGGAAAAAAAGCTAGGATGAATAAAATCAATTAATGCTGAGATTAATAAAAAGAAATTATTTTTTATTAACATCGGTATTTTTGATTTTATATTTTGGCTTTAATCTTGTGTCTGGAGAAAGAGGTCTTTTTTCTTATATTGAAAAAAAAGAACTTTTGTCCAGCTTGAAAAAAGAAGAACTATCCTTAACTAGCAAAATAGAAGATATGGATCATAAAAATTCATTATTGAGTTCAAACATAGACTTAGATTATGTTGAAACCTTAATAAGAGAGCGGTTTTTGTTTGGTAAAAAAGATGAGACAATCTATATATTAAAAAAAGATGACAAATAAAATAAGACACCCTGAAAAAGTAAATAAACCAATTAATCCAATTAAAAAGAAACCTGATTGGATTAGGTCTAAATTAACTAATAGCAAAGAATTTTTTTTAACAAAAACAATAGTTAATCAAAATAATCTTGTTACTGTTTGCCAAGAAGCAAACTGCCCAAATATTACTGAGTGTTGGAGTAAACGACACGCAACTTTTATGATTATGGGAGATACATGCACTAGAGCATGTGCTTTTTGTGATGTTAAAACTGGTAAACCAGAAAAATTAGATCCATTCGAGCCTTACAAAATTTCTAATGCTGTAAATAAATTAAACTTAAAACATGTTGTAATTACTTCTGTTGATAGAGACGATCTTGATGATGGGGGATCAAAACATTTTTTTGATGTAATCACAGCTACTAGAAATAAAAACCCTGATACCTCAATTGAAGTGTTAACTCCAGATTTTTTAAGAAA
>JGI20160J14292_10002403_pt1 | contig 15042 bp, 7 predicted proteins | sample COG_10_FD_14292 | JGI IMG/M metagenome (IMG submission 14292) | reverse complement strand
AATACGCAACTTCAAGAGCAGGAGTTTTATGGAAAGAAATTTTTGATTAATGATGCGTTACAACCGATTGAGTGGAGTTTAGAATCCGAAACGAAACAAATAGGTAACTATTCCTGTTTTAAAGCGACGGCCTTAATTCCTACGAACGAGTTAACATGGTACTCATTTTCTTGGGACAAACTGAGAAATTCGACTGAATCAGAAACTGACTCTACACAGGTGAAAGAAGTTAAAATGACAGCTGTAGAAGCTTGGTATACACCTCAAATTCCAGTACGTCACGGGCCTCTTGAATACTGGGGACTCCCCGGTTTGATTTTAGAAGTTAGCGCTGATAATACCACAATGCTCTGCTCAAAACTAGTTCTTAATCCTGATGAGGTTATCGAGATTGTTGCCCCTTCTAAAGGCAAAGAAGTTTCCAAAAAAGAATATCAAGTGATCATCACCGAAAAAATGAAAGAATTTCGAAACAATCGAATGAGACGCTAATAAATATTTTTAAGTCAACTTCTTTTTTTCTATTTCTAGTATAGAAATCCTCACCGTTTCTTTGGGCTTTAGAATATTTTTTTGAAAATCACCCCTTTTTTTCAATTGAAAATTTGCTTGTTTTAGTGTCTTTGACTTCGGGAAATAATTTTAAAAAAGATTTCCCCAACGTATCGGAGTAATTTCTATTTCATTAAGTGGTATGACAAGCTGCACTCTTTTAAATATTTTTTGTATTTTTAAAGAAATTATTCCTAAAACTTGTTTTTCGGATCTAAAATAAATTAATAACTCATATTAATTCCCCAAATTAATAAACCATGAAAAAAACAACTTAACCTTATTCGTATAATTTTCTTTATTACTTTTTTCTATAGGAATTAGTACCAAACCTATACTTAGAAATAACCATCTTTTGTCTTGAGAGAATAGACAAAAAAGTATGGTAAATATTTTTTTTAGGAATTAAATTTTATAAAGAGATGATTGTTTGAGTAAGTTATCTCTTTATTTAACGACTATATATAAGTTATCGATACTCTAACATACATAAAACACTAATTATGAAGCGAATAAAAACAATAATTTCACCCAAATCTATAACCTAAATTTATACATCATGAAAAAAATAATCTTAACATTAAACGTACTCTTTTTTACTTTACTAAGTTTTTCACAAGGCATCGCCATTCAAGGCATTGCTAGAGACGATAATAATACTGCAAAAACAAATGTAGATATTGCATTAACATTTGAAGTCTATTATTTAAATGCGAGTAATACAAACGTGAACGTTTATACATTAACGCAAACAATTTTAACCGATTCATTTGGAGTGTTTTCACACGTTTTAGATATACCAAATGAAACTGAAAGTCAATTCAGTAATCGAGAGCTCTATCTTAAAATTTCAGATGGATCAACCACGATCTCAGATGAACTTTTTAAACGTGTCCCATTAGCGTATTCTGCTAGTAACGGGGTTCCTACCGGCTCTATCATGCCGTTTGTAGGGGCAACAGCACCAGTTGGTTGGGTGTTATGTAATGGGGATGCCATTCCTGTCAACAGTAACACCGAAGCCTTAAGAACCTTATTAGGAAGTGCAAACACACCTAACTTACAAGGAATGTTTTTAAGAGGAACAGGCAGGAGTCCTGTAAATAATCAATCGGGACCTGGATTAAAAGGAACACAAAGTGACTCTTATAAAAGTCATAGCCATGACAAAGGTAGCTTGTCAAATGAGACTAATGGTTCACATAACCATTCTTTTAATGACACTTACAGGAGTGACGGTGACTCCAGTTATACTGTTTCTGGTAGTAGACGCTTTGTTGGTTCTAAAACTTCAGAAAGTGATAACACTGATTCAAATGGAAATCACACCCATCAAATTAAGGGTAGCGTAGCAAATTCAGGAAGTGAAGAAACACGCCCAGTAAGTTATGGTGTAAACTACATCATTAAATTATAATTTTTTTGGCTATGACTATAAATTTACGAATTAAAAAAAGACTCGCATCTTTTGCCTTTGTTTTGGCAATAAGCTTCTTGGGCTTTTCGCAAGACGATGGCGCAAGAGTGGTGACGGCTTCTCAGGCAATTAGTGGCAATGGGCAATTTTATATCCAAGTTGGGATTCCTTATTTAGGCATTACAGCAGCTCCAAATTCAGTACACACCACTACGCCTTCCGATGTCCGATTCCCATGGCACATTCTATATTTGTATGATACATTTGCCGATGAATCATTTTCAGTTTCAAAAGGCTACTACACAGATAAAGTGATTATTAACTGGCAGATTAGAAATAATCAAAATCTCATAACAGGGTTTTATGTTTACAGGAAAAAAATTGAAGATGCCTCTTATGGTTCTCCGATTGCTAGTTTAGGTGCACTTACGACCCAATACGAAGATAAATATATCGAAGGCGGACAACTTTATGAATATAGAGTGGAAGCCATCGGGATTAGTGAAATTGCAGAAGAATACCAAACCTATATTGAAGGGATAGGGTTTAGAAGTCCCTCTGGGATTGTGACGGGTAGAATAAGTTATGAGGGTGGTAATCCCGTAAAAGATGTAACGGTTTTAGCAACTTCTGCTACAGGATCCGCATTTCAAAATTCAGCAATTAGAATCCCTGAAAATAATGCCTTAAAAGTAGAACACATTCAAGATATAATAGACGATCGTATCACGTTTCAAGCTTGGGTTCGTCCCAATGAAGCCTTTACAGCGGGGGATTCTTCACTATCCATTTTTACATTAATAAATAATACTGGTGTTAAAGAAAAAAATGTAAAAGTCCGATTAGTTACTGGAGCAAGCAATTATATAGAAGTTGATATAGGCGGAAGTATTTATAAAATTAATAATTATTATCCCACAGGAGTGATCAATGCGAGAGGGGACGATATACTACGCTCTGTAACAGCGTTTAATAGTGAATTTATTCATTTTACAGTAGCATTAGAAGACGGCGAAATCCCGCTTTTGTATATAAATGGACGTAAAATGGACGAAGCCTATGCGGAAACCACTCACGACAAATTGAATGGGTTTGATGCTAATTATACAGCTCCCTATTTTACAGTGGAAGCTCCTACCACTACTATAAAATTAGTAACCACTATTAATGGTGTAGTAACCCCTTGGGAACGTTTGAAATTTGGATCCCAAAAAGCCATGCTCATCGATGAAATTAGAGTGTGGAATAAGGTCCTAAATGAGGGTAATGTATACAACGATTATAAGCGANTTATAGACGGAAATGATGTNAATTTNNTTTCNTATTTAAGANTGGANGAAGGCGCNGGNGANGTTGCNTANGATTTNTCACATTCTGGTTTCACTTATAACAATAACAATGGAAAACTTTACAATGCAGGTCAAGTAACGTCTCCAAANTGGGTTTCTGGTTCAGATACACCAAATTCTGACCAATTGGGCATATTAGGAGTTACCGACGAAAATGGAAATTATATAATCAGTGCGATTCCTTACAGCGGCGCTGGAGAAACCTATACGATTACCCCAGTTTTAGGAATTCATCAATTTGACCCAACTCAACAATTGGTCTATATAGGNGAAACGAATACAGTAATTAATAGCGTAAATTTTATAGACACCTCATCTTTCACATTTAGAGGGAAAGTATATTATGATAGTAGAGGCGTGTTCAAATCGTTTGTGGAAGTTAACAGTCCCGATCCAGATTCACCAAATTTTAATAATTTAACTAATGGAGATGAATATGTTAGTGGCCCTGGGATCATTGACGAAGGCTATAACTATTATGAAAAAGATGGTGAAAAATTTTCAAAAGGAGAGTATTGGTTAAATGAAGCTGGAACAACGGATGATGATTCGGATGATTACTTAGAACGCTATGCAAGAATCCCATCAGAAGGAGTCAATATATACATAGATAACAAAATTGTATTAGATAAAAATAATACGCCAATTGTTTCTGATAGCGATGGTTTTTTCACAATCACAGTACCAATCGGAGAGCACTATATAAGTATCAAAAGAGACGGACACGAATTTGGGTATTCAGGAAGATTTCCTGCCGATACAGCCGTTTTTGAAGAATTTTTTGAAGACCGAGATGAGCAAGTAACTTTTATCGATCAAACGAAAGTTACTGTCGTCGGTAGAGTGGTTGGAGGAACTGTTGAAAGCGAAAAAGAAATTGGATTTGGACAAAATGGAACCATCTCAACAGAAATTTTTGCCGGAAATGAAATTACAGAAACCACTGTAATAACCTGTGTTAATAATATAGGAATCGCGACGATTAACTTTGATTATACACCAGCAGGTGGTAGTTCAACCAACTTTACACAAGCAAACGTTACCACAAATTCTGAAACAGGAGAATACCGTTTAGAACTGTTACCTTTAGGTTATTCTATAAGCCAAACAACAGGTATACAAATAACGAACAACCCTACTTTAAACATACTAGATGCTAACGAAACCTTAAATGTTTCAGTAATTGTTGATGAAACAACACCCATTTTTGAGTATTCAGATGGCACAACCCAAATAGGTTCTCCATACCATTACGAAAAGAGTTTTACTTACAGATCAACCCCTGTTTTAAGAACAATAGAACAAACTTCTGAAAGCGAATTGGAACTCAGTGACGGCTCTACAATTAGTACAGAAGGATTTGAATATTTAGTATTTAAACAATTTGGCAGCTATACTATTGATTTAAAACGTTTTGAACCCTATATTAATTATGACGATGATCCAGAAGGCGAAGAGTTTCAAGTACCGGTAACTGATGGAGAGTTGGTGATTAATAATAATTTAGCATTAGAAAACTCAGGATCGTTAGAAACAAGTACCACTGATCGAAGTCTTACAACCTATACATTTAGAGGCGGATTGCCTTCAATCAATGCACCCTATACAAAAACATTAAACATAAGCTATCGAATTAATGGAGTTGATTATGAAGCGGAAGGATATGAAAATCGAGGAATTTTATTAGGAGGTCAATCTGATGGAAGCCAAACGTTTGTTACAAGTGCTCCAGATAGTCCAGATATTATCCTAAGAGATCCTCCTGGATCAAATAGTACGGCCACCATTGATAGCGGAGAAACTATTTCTTTTACAGTCGAGAGCGATTTTACAACTTCTGGAGGTTTTGCAACAGAATTTAAAGTCTTGTTAGGAGTAACTTTTGCAGCAGGTGGTGGTTTAGCAGGCCCTGTTATTGAAGCGGAGTCTACTAATAGTATTACTGCAGGAATTTCAGTAACATCTTCTAGTACGGATGCAAAAAGTTTAACGAAAACATATACGTTTGCGCAATCAATTTCTACTAGTGATGACCCCGATTTTGTAGGTGCAAATGCCGATTTATATATAGGGCAGTCTAAAAATTATTTTTATGGTACCTATGATGATATTGATGTGAGAGAAACTGCTGGCGATGCAGATGCAGGGTATGAACTCACAAACGTCTATGGAGAAAGCATCTTTGTAGGCAAACAAAAAGCCGTTTATTTTGCTGAAGAACCTTCAGACACTTTCTTTGTTTTCTCCCAAACTTATATAGTAGATACGCTTATGCCAGAACTGCAAAGTTTTGTAGATGGCTTAGAGGATGGAACCATTGATCCAAATACTCCAGGTGTTTTAACGAAAGATCAGTATGAAACACAAATTAATTTATGGAGATCGACCGTAAGAGAAAATGAGCGTGTGAAGTATCTAGCTTTAAATGATAGAGAAAATTACAAAGCAGGTATAGAAACTAATTTAAATAATTATATAGGAGAATTAACTGCTGCGCTATCTCAAGAAAATGATCCAGTTTCCGAAGCAACATTAAATAATAGGCTCCTACGTTCCAATCAATTAAAAGAACTATTAAACACTAATTTTGAAGACAATGTTTCTATAGATAACGGAGTTGGAGAATTTTCTAGAACGATTGAAACTTCTGTTGTGAATGCAAAATCAACATTAATTAACCTAAATACCGATCAAAGTTTCGGTCTAGATTTAGGATTTAATTTAAACGGGATTGGTTTATTAAATACAACAAGTGGTTTTGTGAATCAAGATATAAATACAGCATTATCTGTCGAAGAAGAGATTACCACAGCAATCACTTATACATTATCTGAGGGTGACGCTGGAAATCTATTAAGTATAGATGTTATTAACTCTTTTGACGGTAATGGTCCAATTTTTATTACCATAGGCGGGAGAACCTCCTGCCCTTACGAAGATGCTCAGAAATCTATATTTTATAACAATAGTACCTATGTCGCTAATGATGATGCAATTATTGAACTCGCTGAAGCTGATCAAGAAGAATTGAGCAATGCGACTCAACAAATAGAAGTACCTCAAATAAGTGCAGAAATTGTAAATCTTAGTAATGTTCCAGAAGGTACTAAAGCAGAATTTAGAGTGCTTTTAGAAAGCATAAGCTCAGTAGGATTAGAAACTGACTATATTTTAAGAGTAAATCAAGAAACAAATCCTAATAGTGCTGTCATTAACATTCCAGCAACTGGTATTCTATTTCCTGGCTTCCAATATGGTGAGTCAAAAGAGTTTGTAGTCACTATAGAAAAATCTATTTCTGATGTGTATGATTATGAGGATATTGAAATTAGTTTTGGGAGTGCATGTGATGATGATGCAAGTTCATCTATAACATTATCAGCTCATTTTGTACCGTCTTGTTCTAACGTATCTGTAAGTGCGCCTTTAGATAATTGGGTGTTTAATGTTTCAGGAGCTTATAACTTAGATGGAACTAGTAATCCATTAGCGGTAGAGCTTAGTGAGTTCAATACTAGTTTTTCTAGTTTCCAAAAAATTGACTTACAATATAGATCTGCAAGTTCATCTACATGGACTAGGTTACATACCTATTACGGAACCGAAGATTTTTATGATGAAGCCATTTCTAATAATGAGACAGAAATTTCAGTTATAACGGATGCCACAATCAATTACCCTTGGGATATTGTTGGTCAAAGAATTCAGGATGGCACTTATGAAATTCGAGCAATTAGTACTTGTACTAATAATACGACTTTTATTTCGGAAGTTATTTCAGGAAGAATTGATTTATATGCACCGCGAGTTTTTGGAACACCCACACCAACAGATGGTATATTGGGGTATGGTGAAGATATATCCGTACGTTTTAACGAAGATATCTTTTATAACACATCAGTTAGTTTAATCGAAATTAAAGGAGAAACAAACCAGTTACCTATTAATAATAGTGTTTCTCTATACTTTAATGGCTCAGACAATACAGCTACTATAGAAAAACCTTTTATTAATACTGGCGATTTTAGCTTTGAATTTTGGATGAACAACCAAACCCAAAATAGTTTAGCGACTATTGTAAATCAAGAAGCTGGATTTAATATAGGGTTACAAGGTACATCGATTAGTTTTCAATTTGGAGGTTCTACAGTAGATGGTGTGATATCAAACGACAACCTGTTTCATCATTATACGTTTGCTTATGACAGTACTGCGGGTGTTATCAGTATTTACGAAGATGATAGTGTGGTCGCTACGAATTCTGCTCCCCAAAATATGCAATTTGATTTTGACAATTCAATAGTGTTTGGTGGGAATACATTTATCGGGAATATTCACGATGTAAGACTATGGTCGAAAGCGTTAAGTTTTACAGATGCGTACGCAAATATTTATACTAAATATGTAGGCAACGAGGTAGATTTAGTAGGGTATTGGCCGATGAACGAAGGACATGGCGAGATAGCAAGTGATATTGCGCGCTATAAACATGCGCAAGTAAATACTGCATGGGATATAAAACCAAAAGGAAATGCCTATGAATTTGCTAATGACCAATACCTAACGTTAGATAATGTAGCGGCCGTTCAGCTCACACAAGAAATGGATGCAACACTATCCTTCTGGGTCAAAACAAATCAAACACAAGACGCTACTATTTTTTCTAATGGAAGAGGAGATGACACCGATATTGCGGCTCAAAATGGCACTAGAAATAAATGGGCAGTGAATTTAAACATCGACGGTAATTTATCGTTTGAAAACGAAAATAACTCCTACAACCTTACGACCACTAGTATAACCGATAATGAATGGCATCATGTGTCGATCCTAATAAATAGATTAGGTAACCTGAGAACTTATGTCGATGCTGAATTGGTTAGTACGAACCCCGTATCAGATATTTCTGCGTTCTATGGGAATAAAATTTGGGTAGGAGCCAGAGGGCATATAGATTTATCCGCATCCGAAACTGTTGATAAAATTTTTACAGGAAAAATAGACGAGTTGAGACTGTGGAACACCCTTCGAACATTTGAACAAATAGACAGAGACCGTTTCTATGAAGTAGATACAGATAGTCCAGGTTTATTAGTGTATTCTAAAATGAATGCGCCAGATACTCCAACAGGAAACGGACCAAGGTATTATCACGTAATTCCAGGTCCTCTAAACACAAATAGTGTATCTGTGCTCAGTTCTGGAGCAGTCAATTATACGGACGATGTTCCTCCAATAAAACCTGCAAGAAACACGATTAAATTTCAAGTTAATCGTGTAATTAATGGCGATCAAATGATTATAGAACCCGTAGTTTCTAGTTTAGCACTCATTGAAGGCCAAGTGTTAGACATTACAGTCCATAGAATGTACGACGAGTTTGATAACATTCAACAATCTCCAATTACTTGGACCGCTTATATTAATAAAGATCAGGTAGACTGGTATATAGATGGCGAGGAAACGATTGTTGAAAGTACTGCTGATATAGGCGAAAGCAAACAATATTCCATATCTGTTGTAAACTCTGGAGGCACTTTTCAAGATTTTAGCTTGTTAAATATACCAAGTTGGTTATCGCTAAGCCAATCAACAGGAGTACTATCACCAAATAGTAATGTTGAAATTACTGCTACGGTAGATAGTAATCTAGCCCCAGGATACTACGAACAAGATTTGTTCTTACAAACTGAATTTGACTTTGATCAAAAAATTCAATTAAAATTAGATATTTCAGCAGATATCGACTGGTCTATAAATCCAAACGATTATGAGTATAGTATGAATATTGTTGGAAAAATTAAAATTGATAGTGTTTTTGACGAAGACGCAAAAGACAAACTTGGCGTATTTCATAATGGAGAAACTAGAGGTGTTGCCCAATTAGTTTTTGACTCTAACTACCAAGAATATTTTGTGTACCTAACTGTTTATTCAAACAGTGTGTCAGGAGAAATTTTAAATTTTAATATTTGGGATGCTTCTGAAAATCAAATACTAGTAGCAACTTTAGACGGAAATAATGCCATTGAGTTTACTTTAGATAGTATTGTGGGATCTAACTCAAATCCTGCCATATTTGAAAATTCAGGTGAAATCAGTCAGAGCATCCCCTTAAATTCAGGGTATACATGGATCTCATTTTCAGTGGTTAGTGATCGGCTTTCTGATGTAAATGGGGTTACCGAAAACTTAGAACTTGAATCTGATGATTTAATTATGAGTCATTTACCAGCACTGTTAGATTCGTATTATATAGACAGTCAAACCGCAGAAAATAGCGGTTGGTCTGGAGGAATTAGTGATAATGCAGGCTTTAGTATTTTTAAAATGTATAAAGTCCGATTAGCAAATGCACAAAACCTGGATGTGATAGGTACCCCTGTAGACCTATCTACTTGGACATTCCCAGTTAGAGAAAATTGGAACTGGTTGCCATACGTTGTTGGTGAAAACACAAGAATAGAAGAAGCATTGTCAAGTTTTAATGCCTCCGTTGACGATGTCATAAAATCACAAAATGAATTTGCAATTTATGATGCATTAAACGGCTGGACAGGAACCTTATCCTATTTAGAAAAAGGGAAAGGGTATATGCTAAAATCCGCAACCACTCAAGATTTTAAATATCCTAACTACTTATCTGGTAGAAAAGGAACTGTTTCTGGAAGAACTTCAAGTACTTCCAATTCATCAAATCAAAGCGAGTTTAATGCCTTTTCTCAAAACATGAATGCTGTGATTCAATTGCCCGAAGGTTATACAAATGTATATGCTTACAACAAAGCAGGGGAATTGCATGGAAAGTCCGAAAACCAGTCAGTTAATGGAAAAGAGTTGTCCTTTATGACTCTAGTGGGTAATTCAAATCAAGAAGAATTAGTGTTCTATATTGGAGATGGAGATTCAAAAAAGCAAACCTCAAAATCAATTAATTTTGTTGCCGACTCACTTTTAGGAACTGTGAGCGATCCGTTTATAATAGATGAGACGACTATGGATTTGACAAAAGCCCATTTCCTGCTATATCCAAACCCTTCCAAAGATGGATTTGTTTATTTAGAGTTTTATGCTCAAAACAAACAAAACACTCAGGTGATGATTTACAATGTATTAAACCAGTTGTTGTTTAATTCCGAGTTTTCAATTAAACAAGGCTACAACGTTTTAAAAATTCCTGTCAATTTTCAAAATGGTACTTATTTCTTGAACACGACCATTGATAACGAACCTTATAACAATAAACTAATCCTTAAATGATAATTAAAAACGCGCTCCAGTCAATTATATTAACTTGTCTTATCTCATTGGGTTTAAGTGCTCAACCGGCAAATTGGCAAGTGGATGAAAATGAATTTGAATACACAATGACAATGGTTGCATTTTTAAATGTAAATGCAACCAATTTATCGAGTACAGACGATATGCTGGCTGCTTTTGTAGATGATGAATGTCGTGGTGTTACAAATTTAATTTATACAGAATCAACAGATGGGTATTATGCGTACTTAACGGTGTTTGCTAATTCAGCTTCAGAAACTGTAAATTTCAAAATCTATGACTCAACAAATAATACTGTGATCGATGCAAACCAAGAATTGCCATTTGAAATTAATAAGCATTACGGAGGTATTTCGTCAGACTTTGGTTTTTCGAATCCTACTCCGAAATACTTTAAAAAAAATGTACTTCCTTGTGATTTATCTAGTGGAGCTGTTAAGGTAGAATTTGAAATTGAAGGTGTCAATGTAACGCTTGAAAAAGAGAATCAATTACTAGAAACTAACATCTCTGGTGGAGAGGCGTTCTTTGAAAATGTTGGAACAGGAACCTATGTTTTAAAAATTAACAATGGTTTAAAAAAAACAATAGAAATTGAATTAGAAAATCAATAAAAATGAAAAAAACAAAATTCATAACAGTTATAATTTTTTTGATGTCCATTACATTCATAATTTACTCGTGTGATTGTCAAGAAGCAGATTTTTCGACTTTATTTGATGATGTAGATAGCCAAAACCCATGCAGTGGTTACGCACCACTAGAATTTATTGAAGTTATTTAGTGTTTAGTCGTTATCCAAAATTGGATAATACGCTTATATAATAAATTTTATCAAAACGTATGAAGCTCGCTTTATACGTTTTTTTCATTAAATCGAAATTTATTTAAATTATTAATAGCGAATACATGTAAGTTTTTAGAATATCGAAAAACTGAAGATATTTTTGAGTCCTATTATGCTTCACTTTAATTAATTTTTATATTTACTTCATATTTATGTAACGATACAGTTATCGTTAACGAGATTTATAATGGACATACAAAATTTTAAAATATTCAATACTCCATCGGCTAACCTTTATAGCCCTGTAGTTGCACGTCCCCGTATCACTCGCCGTCGCCCTTAGGGTGTTTCTTTAGTTTCTGAACTTAGGTGTGTCCGGTTCCTCTTTCAACTTTTTTTATTCAACTTTTTATTAATTATTTAAAATCTTAAATAATGGAAATCATTATTGCAGATAAATCTCATACGATTTTTTCCCAAACGATTTGTAAAGCCATTGAAGAGGCTGCACAAGTAAGAGGGACTGGGATTGCCAAGCGTTCTCAAGAGTACATCATTTCTAAAATGGAAACCAACAATGCTGTGATTGCTTTAGAGGGCGGTACTTTTGCAGGCTTTTGCTATATAGAAACTTGGAGTCACGATAAGTTTGTGGCCAATTCAGGGCTTATTGTGCATCCCGATTTTAGAAATCAAGGCTTAGCAAAAAAAATTAAACAGGTTGTTTTTGAGCACTCGAGAACCAAATACCCAACCGCCAAAATATTTAGTATTACCACTGGACTAGCGGTGATGAAACTCAATACGGCACTTGGCTATAAACCAGTTACTTTTTCGGAACTCACCGACGAACCTTCTTTTTGGAAAGGCTGTCAAACATGCAAGAATTATGATGTGCTTCAACGCACGTCTCAAAGCATGTGTTTGTGTACAGGGATGTTATATGATCCCAATTCCAAACCAGATAAAAATTCTGAAAAAGTAAAAGAAAAATCCTTTCTAAGACTAAAAAGTATCAAGCAAAGCTTGTTTCTAAAAAAACATAAAAAATGAAAAATTTAAAAAAATTAGTAATTGCCTATAGTGGTGGTTTAGATACGTCTTATTGCGCAGTATCGTTGTCTAAAGCAGGCTATGAGGTCCATGCCGTGAGTGTCAATACCGGTGGGTTTTCTAAAAACGACATCCAAACGATCGAAAAAAACGCCTATAAAATGGGGGTGTCTACATACAAAAATATAGAAGCTGTGACTACTTTTTATCAAAAAGTAGTCAAATATCTTATATACGGAAATGTATTAAAAAATAATACCTATCCATTATCCGTAAGCGCTGAACGAATTGTGCAAGCCATTGAGATTATCGAGTATGCGAAGTCAATTAATGCCCACTACATTGCACATGGTAGTACGGGTGCAGGAAATGATCAAGTACGTTTTGATATGATTTTTCAAACACTTGCGCCAGAGATTGAAATTGTGACGCCTATCAGGGATCAAAAACTAACCAGGCAAGAGGAAATTTCTTACTTAAAATCTAATGGTATCGATTTGGATTGGGAAAAAGCAAAATATTCAATTAATAAAGGTCTGTGGGGCACGAGTGTTGGAGGCGATGAAACGCTCACCTCTGATTTAGCTCTGCCTGAGTCGGCCTATCCATCTCAATTAGAATCCGATGCGCCTCAAACGGTAACACTTACATTTACCAAAGGCGAGTTCACCGCATTAAATGGCGTTGAAAACGCTGCTGAAGTCAATATTCAACAGCTAAACGAAGTGGCCTCTAAGTATGCAATTGGTAGAGATATTCATGTTGGCGATACCATTGTTGGGATTAAAGGCCGTGTTGGTTTTGAAGCTGCGGCGGCACTTATTATTGTGAAAGCCCACCATCTGTTAGAAAAACATACCCTCACCAAATGGCAACTTCAACATAAAGACTATTTATCAAATTTTTACGGAATGCATCTGCATGAAGGTCAGTATTTAGATCCCGTGATGCGCGATATGGAAGCTTTTTTAACTTCTAGTCAACAAAGTGTGTCGGGAGAAGTAGAAGTAGTGTTGAAGCCCTATCACTTTTCAATCAATGGAATTAAATCACCACATGATTTAATGAATGCCAAGTTTGGAAGTTATGGAGAAGTTAATACTGGATGGACCGCAGAGGAAGCCAAAGGCTTCATCAAAATTAATGGCAATCAAAACAAAATACATCAACAAGTAAATTCAGAATTATGATTCAAGTAGGAATAATAGGAGGTGCAGGATATACTGCTGGTGAATTGATTCGATTGTTACTCGTACACCCTAAAGCTGAAATCAATTTTGTGTATAGCACTTCGAGTGCTGGCAAAAAATTAAGTGCCATCCATCAAGATTTGGTTGGCAACACCGATCACTGTTTTACCGATGTGATTAATACCAAAGTGGATGTTTTGTTTCTTTGTTTAGGGCATGGAAATTCTAAAGTATTTTTAGAACAACATTCCTTTTCAAGCACGACTAAAATCATTGATTTATCTAATGATTTCCGACTGACACAAGACTCAGTATTTCAAAACAAACCGTTTGTATATGGATTGCCAGAATTAAATAAAACAGCGATTCAGTCGGCCCAATACATTGCAAACCCAGGGTGTTTTGCAACGGCCATTCAATTGGCAATTTTACCTTTAGCCGCCAATCATTTAGTACAAGATGCAATTCATGTCAATGCCGTGACAGGTGCCACTGGGGCAGGGACCGCATTGTCACCAACCACCCATTTTACATGGCGAGTGGATAATTTTTCTCATTATAAAGCATTCAACCATCAACATTTAGGAGAAATCCATCAATCGGTCGATGGGCTTCAAACAGATTTAAAAAGTGTTATTCACTTTATTCCCAACCGTGGCAATTTTTCAAGAGGAATTTTCGCCACTCTTTATACTAAATATGAAGGCACATTAGAGACCGCAAAAGCGCTTTTTAAAACCTATTATAAAGACGCACAATTCACCATAGTTTCCGATGAGGTTATACATTTAAAGCAAGTGGTAAATACCAATAAATGCTTACTTCATTTGGAAGTGCATGACGGGAAACTACTCATTACAAGTGCCATCGACAATTTACTCAAAGGCGCTTCAGGCCAAGCGGTTCATAATATGAATTTAATGTTTGGGCTCGAAGCACATTTGGGATTACAACTAAAAGCTAATTATTTTTAAATTATGACCTATCGACCACTACCATTAGGACTTAGCGTGTCAAAATCCAATATTGAAGGATTGGGATTGTTTACGGATCAACACATTTCAAAAAACACTGTTTTAGGAGTAATTCATATTCATGATATTCGTTTTGAAAACAATTGCATCAGAACGCCTTTAGGAGGGTTTATTAATCACAGTGAGGACCCAAATTTAGAGTCCTTTTTAGAAAAAGACCTGAAATATATTAAAACAAAAAGAGAGGTAATTCCAGGAGAAGAATTAACCTTAAAATACAACTTATATAAATTATGAAAATAGCAATCATTGGAACCGGAAATTTAGGAGGCTCAATCGCAAAAGGCCTTATTACAAATAATGCGATTACTACATTATATCTCACCCGACGAAATGTAAAAGATCTAGCAGATTTTGAAGGCTATCAAAATGTATATCT
>JGI20160J14292_10002401_pt1 | contig 15046 bp, 18 predicted proteins | sample COG_10_FD_14292 | JGI IMG/M metagenome (IMG submission 14292) | reverse complement strand
AAAACCAAACATCAGAAATAGATCTATGGGTAAAACTATTTAAGCAAAATTTCAAATTTACAGGTGGAGAAATTACCAAAGAGTTTCTTTTTAGTACTGGATACCTAAAAGGAGCTCACATTGAAACATGTCCGATTTATAAAAAATTGAATAACTTAAATCCTAAATGGAAAAATAATTATCAATAATAATGTTGAATTTATTGCTACAAAATTTTTCTATATTCTTTTAATATTTAATTTTATTTAAAACATTCTAAAATGAAAAATACTCTTTTAAAAATCACTGGTTTTTTTGCACTTGCAGTATTACTAGTATCGTTCACAAATAGCCCAAAAATCAACAGTCTTAAAATTGGAAAAAAAGCGCCAATGACCAACTACGAAATGAAAAATGTTTCTGGAGAAGATTATTCATTAGAAAAATTGGCTTTTGAAAATGGAATATTGGTTGTTTTCAGTTGTAACTCTTGTCCGTTTGTCGTAGGAAACAAGGAAATGGAAGGTTGGCAAGGAAGATATAATGAGATTCATGATTTATGCAAAAGAAATAAAATTGGAATGGCATTAGTCAATAGCAATGAAGCCAAAAGAACTGGAGCAGATTCATTTACAGAAATGCAAAAACACAGCCAAGACCAAAAATACGATGCAGCTTATCTTTTGGATGTAAATAGTAAGTTGGCAGACGCTTTTGGAGCAAGTACAACTCCACATGTTTTTTTACTAGACAGTGATTTTAAATTAATCTACAAAGGCGCTATTGACAACAGTGTAAAGTCAAAATCATCTGTTACAGAAAACTGGTTAAAAGATGCCATTATTTCTAGTGGCAAAAAAGAACCTATTCTTCTTCCTGAAACAAGAAATTCAGGTTGCAGTATTAAGAGACTTTAAAATTTAGAAATAAAACATGCCAAAACTATCTACTAAAGGAAAGGTAATGCCTTCTTCTCCAATAAGAAAACTGGTGCCCTTTGCAGAAAATGCTAAAACTAAAGGAACAACAGTTTACCATCTAAATATTGGCCAGCCAGATATTGAAACTCCAGAGGTTGTTTTAAAAGAATTAAAAAATATAGATAGAAAAGTTATTGAATACAGCCATAGCGCAGGGTTTATTTCCTATAGAAAAGGATTATCAGATTATTACAACAATATTGGCGTATCGTTAAATCCCGATAAGGAAATAATGGTAACTACAGGTGGTTCTGAAGCATTGATTTTTGCTTTTCAGTGTTGTTTTGAACCTGGCGATGAGATAATTATTCCCGAACCTTTTTATGCAAATTACAATGGTTTTGCAACATCTTGCGGTATTAAAGTAGTTTCAGTTACAGCAAAAATAGAGAATGGATTTGCGCTCCCTCCAATAGCGGAATTGGAAGCAAAAATAACTTCTAAAACCAAAGGGATTTTAATATGTAATCCTGGTAATCCAACCGGATATCTCTACAAAAAATCAGAAATGAATGCTTTAAAAGAAATTGTTAAAAAACACGATCTTTTTCTATTTGCAGATGAAGTTTACAGAGAGTTTTGTTACGACGGATCAGAACATCATTCGGCCATGAAACTATCTGAAATTGAAAATAATGTAGTATTGATTGACTCTGTATCTAAAAGATATTCTATGTGTGGTGCAAGAGTTGGTGCATTAATTAGTAAAAATCACGATTTCATGGAAATGGCCCTTAAGTTTGGACAAGCCAGACTTAGTCCACCCACACTTGGACAAATTGCTGGAGAAGCTGCTTTAAGAACTCCTTCATCCTATTTTAGTGAAGTAATTGATGAGTATGTGGAAAGAAGAGATATAGTGGTAGATGGATTAAATAAAATTGAAGGCGTTATTTGCCCAAAACCACAAGGGGCGTTCTATGCAATTGCCCAGTTACCTATTAAAGATGCCGATCATTTTTGTCAGTGGATTCTTGAAAGTTTTGATTATAATGGAACCACTGTAATGATGGCTCCAGCCTCTGGTTTTTATGCCAATAGCAAGATAAAAAATCAAGTTAGAATTGCTTATGTACTTAAAAAAGACCTTCTAGAAAAAGCGGTTCTTTGTATCAAAAAAGCTTTAGAAGTTTACCAAAAAAGTTTCTAGTTAATTGGTTTTTTTATTAACCTAATTTCCGTTGCTCCATACCCAAAATCTTCATAAGAAGCATCACAATATTCAAAATATGGATGGTAGATATCCAACTCTTTCCTTATTTCATGTCTTAAAACACCTTCCCCCACTCCATGAATTATAACAATTTTTCTTTGTTTTTTGTCAATAGATTTATTTAAAAAGGACTTAAAATGAGTCATTTGTATTTTTAAAATAGCACTATTGCTCATGCCATTATGGGAATCTATCAAATTTTCTATATGAAGATCTATAACTTCCCTTTCTTTGGATCCATANTTCTCTAAATGCCTAAACTTTCTTTTTAAATCAAAATTTTTCTTATTGGTTTTTTCAGCATTTATTTTAGACTTTATCTCATGATCAAAGGCTAGATTTTCTGTTTTATAATCTTCTTGCTTTCTATCCGGAACTATTTCAGAAATTTTATACTCTTCTTGGAAACCAAAATTATTTTCCAACTCTACTCTTTCTAAATCTAGAATTTTGGTAATAATTCCATGGCCATCTGAATTTAGAAATCTTACTTTATCTCCAATTTTAAAATTCATTAACCAACTAATTCTCCATACAAATCGTAGTGGTCAGATTTTGTGATCTTCACTCTAACAAAATCTCCTATTCTACAATAGGTATGTTCATTTTTCTCTATTAATACTTCATTGTCAACTTCTGGTGAATCGTACTCACTTCTTCCAATAAAATATCCATCTTCCGCTCTATCTATTAATACTTTGTATTCTTTGCCAATTTTTTTAGCATTCAGCTCAAAAGATATTCCAGATTGTAAATCCATAATAGAGTCTGCTCTTTCTTTTTTTAGTTTTGGAGGAACATCATCCTCAAAATTATAAGCGTGGGTATTTTCTTCATGAGAGTAAGTAAAAATTCCAAGCCTGTCAAATTTCATTTCCTCTACCCAATTGTACATTTCTTGAAAGTCTTCTTCTGTTTCCCCAGGATAACCAGCAATCATGGTTGTTCTAATAGCAATATTGGGAACCATCGCTCTTATATCCTTAATTAACTTGGTTGTTTTTTCACGATTAGTACCACGTCTCATTGCCTTTAAAATATTAGTAGAACCATGCTGAAGTGGAATATCTAAGTAATTACAGATTTTTTTTTCTTGTTTCATAACCTCAATTACATCCATTGGAAATCCAGTAGGATATGCATAATGCAATCTTATCCATTCTATTCCTTCTACCTTACAAAGTTCTTTAAGCAAATCTGCAAGAGCTCTTTTTTTATATAGATCGAGTCCATAATAAGTTAAGTCTTGTGCAATGAGCATAATCTCTTTCACTCCTTTTTTAGCCAAAGACTTTGCATTGGATACTAAATCTTCAATAGAAGTAGATCTATGTTTCCCTCTCATTAATGGAATAGCACAGAAAGAACAAGGTCTGTCACAACCTTCTGCAATTTTCAAATATGCATAATGATGTGGTGTAGTTAATAATCTTTCCCCGACCAACTCGTGTTTGTAGTTGGCATTTAGTGTTCTTAAAATGTTTGGAAGTTCTTTAGAACCAAAGTAAGCGTCTACATCTGGAATTTCGTCTTCAAGCTGGTCTTTATATCTCTCAGACAAACAACCAGAAACATATACTTTCTCTACTAAGCCTTCTTTTTTAGCGTCTACAAAATCCAAGATGGTATTGATGGATTCTTCCTTTGCGCTTTCAATAAATCCGCAGGTATTTATAATTACAATAGAAGCATCATTTACCTTGGACTCGTGCTCCACTTCAAACTTATTGGCTTTTAACTGAGCCATCATCACCTCAGAATCGTAAAGGTTCTTTGAGCAACCCATGGTTACCACATTTACTTTGTTTTTTTTTAAAGTTTTGGTCTTCATTAATTTGTATTAAACGAAGAACCACTGAATAGTGATTCAATAAATGCGTTGGTATTAAAAACTTGTAATTGATCTACTTTTTCTCCTACTCCAATATATTTAACTGGAATTTTAAACTGGTCGGATATTCCTATTAAAACACCACCTTTGGCAGTACCATCTAGTTTGGTAATAGCTAAAGCGTTTACTTCTGTTGCTTTTAAGAACTGCTCCGCTTGTTCTATTGCGTTTTGGCCAGTAGAACCATCTAAAACTAGTAATATTTCATGAGGAGCGTTGGGAATGACTTTTTGCATCACATTTTTAATTTTGGTGAGCTCATTCATTAAATTAACTTTATTGTGTAGTCTTCCAGCGGTATCTATTAAAACAACATCGGCATTATTTGCCTTGGCGCTCTGAAGAGTATCAAAAGCAACTGAAGCCGGGTCTGAACCCATATTTTGTTTTACAATTGGAACACCTACTCTTTCGGACCAGATTGTTAATTGTTCAACAGCAGCTGCTCTAAAAGTATCTGCAGCCCCCAACAAAACACTTTTTCCATTGTTTTTATATTGATGGGCTAACTTTCCTATGGTTGTAGTCTTACCTACCCCATTTACTCCAACTACCATTATAACATATGGCTCGTTAGAGGATGGTGTTTCGAAATTTGAAATATCTTCGATATTGTTCTCAGATAACATTTCTATAATTTCATTTTTGAGCAAGTTATTTAACTCATTAACCCCAACATATTTCTCTTTTTTAACTCTTTCTTCTAATCTTTCTATAATTTTTAGAGTCGTTTTAACACTGACATCGGAAGAAACCAATACTTCTTCAAGATTATCTAAAACTTCGTCATCGACTTTAGATTTTCCTGCAACAGTTGTAGCAATTTTAGAAAAAAAACTTTTCTTGGTCTTTTCTAAACCTTGATCGAGTTCTTCTTTTTTTTGCTTGGTAAAAAAACTTTTCCAACTCATGATAACTATATTAAATAAAAAAGCTCTTTCCTTTATCTAAAGAAAGAGCTTAAAATTAAAACTTTTTTAGCTTTTATTAAAACCAGTCTTTTACTCTATCGTTATGTACTATTTCTTCTTTAAAGGTATAAGAACCACTTTTTGGGGACTTAACCATTTTAATAACTTTAGTATGTTGTTTCCCTCCTCCTTTTTGAAGAGATGCTACTGATTTCTTAGCCATGGCTTAATTATTTAATTTCTTTGTGTAATGTGTATTTCTTAAGAATTGGATTGTATTTTTTCAACTCAATTCTGTCAGGTGTATTTTTCCTGTTTTTTGTGGTAATGTATCTTGAAGTACCTGGCACTCCACTTTCTTTATGCTCTGTGCATTCTAAAATTACCTGTACTCTATTTCCTTTCTTGGCCATTTTCTTAAATTATGGGTGGCAAATATAATTTATTTATTTTTATTCACAAGGTTAGATTTGTTTTTATTTACTTGTATAATTCAATAGTTAAACTCTAATGAATATATTTGAAAAAAAATTATAAATGAAAAATATTTCTTTACTCTGCTTGTCCATTATTTTATTTTCATGCAATAACACTAATGAAAATCCAATTTTAAATTCCAAAAGCGAATCACAATCCTATAAATTTTATGGCAAAGTAATTTCACAAGACTCTATAAAAAACTTAGAAGTTGAGAAAGAATCTTTAATGAATACTGGGATTAAAAGCAGTAAAATATCTGGNANAATTGTAGAAACATGTAGTAAAAAAGGNTGTTGGATGACTTTAGACACAGGAGAAGACACNTTATTTATCAAATTTAGAGATTATGCATTCTTTGTCCCTACAGACAGCGTAGANGGTAGACAAGCAATAATCCAGGGAGATTTATTTCTAGATACTGTNACTGTTGAGATGTTAAAACATTNTGCAGAAGATGCTGGAAAGTCTGAAGAAGAAATTGCTCAAATAACAGAACCTAGTTACGATATGGGATTTACTGCAGATGGTGTAATTATTGCTGAATGAAATATTCTATTGGAATAATCTTATTGATTCTAACAGGGTGTGTAAATAAAACATCCTCTGAGGATTTCCCAAAAGTCATTCTTGATCCAAATCCAACGAGTGAAATGGCGCAACAGATGCGAGAAATGACCAAGGAATTGGAGGCAATAAAAATTAAACTAGAAAAAAACGAAACTCTAGGGAAAACCTTCTAAATTTCGAACTAATTCACCACCAACAAGTAACCGATAGTAGCTTTAACAAACCTCATATTGAGCCAATGTCCATAGCGTATGATTACGCTGTTGGAGAATTCAATAAAGACCCAAGTATTAAAAACTATTCTTCAATTATTAATAATTGTAGTAGTTGTCATCAGCTTTCTTGTCAAGGACCATTGGTTAAAATAAATAAACTTATGATTAAAAGTCTTTAAAAATTAAGGGCTGTTTTTTCATTACAGATTCAATTTCCTTGATGGTTCTTGGAACACATCCAGAGAGGTTTTCTGGTTCACCATCGGTTATTAAAATATCATCTTCTATCCTTACTCCAATATTCCACCATTTGGGATCACAAGGAGAACCTTCCTTTATATAAATCCCTGGTTCAACGGTTATAACTGTATTGGGTTGAAACTCTCCGTAAGTACCTGGATCATGCACATCTAGTCCTAAAATAATGAGAGGTTCCATGCATAAAATAACGCCTTAATTCAAATGGGGATTTTATTAAACCTATTTCTTGTAATCTTTGCGAGACTACTGTAGTTGCGATGGTATTGGTAATATAAAATGGATTACCCGCCTTACACTCTGCAATTGCTTTGTTCTGCGCTTCTAAAACAATATTATAAATGATTTTCTCTTCCTTGGAATATTTACCATCAACAGGGATAGTTCTTGTCACATCAGCTGTATAACCATGGTATTCTGCTCCAACATCACTTAAAAGTAAATGATTTCCTTTCATAGTTTTTCTGTTGGTTGTATAATGTAAAATACAAGAATTTTCAGCAGCTCCTACGATGGATGGATATCCAGGATATTCAGCCCCATTTAATTTAAAAACTGCTTCAACAACAGCCTCCGCCTGAAACTCTTTCATATCTGGTTTTAGTACTTTCATTAACTCGTTTTGAGCATCACATGTTATTGAAATTGCTTTTCTTAGAAGAACTAGTTCTTCTTTGGTTTTAACCTCTCTAAGTTTTGCCATCCAATTTTTTATTTCATTATCGTTAAAATCTTTATTAAATATGTTTTTTAATGAATCTAAATCTAGATAACGATTTTCTTTAAAAGGTTGGTTTGTAAAAACTGTGTCTACAATAGAGAAATCAATTTGTTCCCAAGAAAACTTGTCAATATTAAAGGACTTTTGAATGCCAAGAACTAGCTCAGAGCCTTTGACCCCTAACTTCTTACCAACCCAAGTCTCTGAATTTTCATTTCTTTCTTTAATTAATAAAAGTTCACCAATAGTATCTACACCAAATATTTGTGGTTTTTTAAAAATAATTAATGCACTGTTGGACTCGTTTAAGCCTGTTAAATAATAAAAACTAGGGTCTTGATGAAATTCATAATCTACATCATTGGCTCTAACCATACTTTTTCCAGAATAGAACACAGCCATTGCTCCACTAGGCATAAGGGTTTTTAAAGCTTTTCTTCTATCTGCATGGAAACTGGCAGGCAACAGATCTAAATCGTATATACCAAGAGTATCGAACCTTAGGTCAATAGATTGTTTTTTAAACTCTTGGGAATAAGAATTAGATAAAAAAGAAAGTAAGAAAAATATATATAAATAATATTTCATGAATCCTAAACTACAAAAACTAGTAGGATTTTTATGAAATAATTACATAAAACCGTTGGCTTTAGCTTCTGCTATAACAGTAGAAATACCTTTTTTGTTTATGGTTCTGATAGCAGATGCAGAAACTTTAAGAGTTACCCACTTATTTTCTTCAGGAATAAAGAATTTTTTAGTTTGAAGATTTGGATAAAACTTTCTTCTAGTTCTTCTTTTAGACTTAGAAACGTTATTTCCAGTGATAACTTTTTTTCCTGTAATTTGGCAAACTCTAGACATGGTATTAAAAATTTGAGCTGCAAATTAAGTTCATTTTTATGGGATTAACAAATATCATCTCCTCTTTTTCTGTTGTTGTTTGGCAACTTCTTCTAATCGCTGCTGAAAACGAGATTTCTTTTTAATTTTTTTCTTGTTAAACTCAATCTTTGCTCTGATTTTATCTTCATCTATAAGAAACTTTTTAATTCCCCACATTATACCAATATTCATGATATTTCCACAGAAGTAATAATAGCTAAGACCCGCAGAATATTTATTAAAAAAGAAAATAAACATGATTGGCATAAAATACATAATGACTTTCATATTAGGCATTCCAGGCTGGGTTTGCGCTGTCATTTGACTAGAATTGGTAATAGTGTAAATTAAAGTAGATCCTGCCATAAGAAGAGCAAATAGACTAACATGGTCTCCATAAAAGGGAATTTCAAACCCCAAATCTAAAATCGAATCAAAAGAACTTAAATCTTCAGCCCATAAAAAACCCTTATGTCTTAAAGATAAACTTGCTGGAAAATATCTAAATACAGCAATCAAAATTGGCATTTGGATAATCATAGGTATGCAGCCAGCCATTGGATTTACGCCGGTTTGCTTGTATAAAGCCATAGTTTCTTGCTGCTTTTTCATCGCAGCATTTTTATCCGTTTTTCCTTCGTACTTAGCCGAAATTTTATTCATTTCAGGCTTAATAACCTTTGTTTTTGCTGTTGACATGTAGTTTTTATAGGTCAATGGCATAATAACAATCTTAACAATTATAGTAAGAAGTAGAATAACCAAACCTATTGAAAACCCAAAAGACATTAAAAATTTGAAAACTGGATCAATAAGGTATCTATTTACCCAAGCGAAAACACTTCCACCTAAATTAATAAGATCTTCCATTTCATAATTATAAGTTTCCAATATATCGTAGTCATTAGGAACGAATAAAAACTTTAAAGGAACTCTACCCATAGACGGAATAGAAGTCCTTGAAGCATAAGATTTAGTATAATTATCATCCTCTAAATTTCGGTGAACAATTTTTGTTTTACCAAGACCATCTTCACTTAATAGTATTGAAGAAAAGAACTTGTGCTTAAAAGCTATCCAATTTATATTACTTTGGAGATCGTCTTCTTCGTCTGACATCTCAGACAGATAATCTCTTGTACTACCAAAATATCTATACATAATGGTACAAATATTTCTTTCATCTTCTGCTAATTTCTCAGTCGATAATCCTTTCATGGACCATTTTAAATCAACATCAGACTTTATATCATTTTCAATATTATGGTAGTTAATTTCAAAATCAACATCATAATTACCATTAGATAAGCGGTAAGAAAATTCAAGATACTTGTCCTCAGAACCAGCATTTGCTCTAAAGACTAAAAGACTATCGTTATTTTTAACCAAATCAAAAAACAAATCACTTGTCTCCACTGGCACCACTTTCTCAGCATCTACTATTGTAAGACTCATTTGAGAAGTTTCTTTTTCAAAAAGAGAAATAGGTTTGTTTTCATCACTGAAAAAACTGTTGTAAGTCCTATACTTAAATTGACCATTTTCATCTAACTCCACCATTTCAGCATTAGTAATTCTTGCGCCTTTGGAAGAAAAAGAAAGTCTTATTTTGTCATTTTCTAGAAAATAATCTTTTTCCTCACCTTTAACTGAACCATAAAAAATTCCGTAATTCTCAATTAGTTTCTCGTTTTCTTTTTGAGCTAAAAGTTTTTGAAAAATAATATTATCTGTAGAATCTATATCTAATTCAGCATCAGAATTAGTAGTGCTTTTAAATTCTGTTACTTCAGTGCTATTTCCATCAGAAATAACTTCATTTGATTGACTAACTGGGTTAGTAGGACTGGGTTGCTCGTTAGGCTGATTCAAAAACATGAAAGCCATAACTACGGCACCAATTAAAATTAAACCCGTTGTAGTATTTTTATCCATTAATAGAAATTTAGAGCACAAATATATTTTTTCTTAGTCAAAAAAGGGAAGAGAATAACAAATAATACAAAGAATTTATTTAATAAATTTAATAGTATCGTTAATAACTTTGTGAATAAAGGAGACAGCTCTTATTACTTAAATTAGGGAACATCAAATATTTTTGTTCAAATCTAATTCTAATAATGTTTGCAACTCTATTTGTAAAAAAAAGAATAACTCATAAGGTTTTAGCAAAGCAATTTGTACATAAAACGCTTCGTGCAGTAGATGAAACTTTTGAAGATTTTCTAGATGCAATTTACAATGATTCAGAACTAGAATCCTACCCTCAATTAAATTATAAAGATCCTTCAGTTCTTATGCATATAATAATAGCTGGAAATATGAAGTTCTTTGAAAGAATACTTTCCAGCCATGAAGAAAATGCAGTTTGCAATTCTATTATTAAGGAAATGAGTGAGGTTTTTGAGATGGATTTTAATGAAATGAAGGAGAAATTAGAAAATTACAGCTCCTTTATCTCAAGAGTAAACCACCCATCTAAAAATATATTATACGGCATGTCTAAATCTGTATTTTTTAAGTTTAAACTAGGAAAATACCAAGATGATTATTTTGCACAATTGAATACCCCTAATCCTATTTTCTTGAAAAAAATTGATTCCTTAATTGAGAATTATATTTGGGATTGGAAATCGATTTTTGAAAAATCTAAAATAACTTACTAACTAGTTTAGTTAAGTGCAAAATTCTTAATAGCCATTTCTTTTATATCATTGCCTATTGCTAAACAAGCAGTTGCTGCAGGCGAAGGTGCGTTTAAAACATGAATACTATTGGAAGTATATTCTATTCTAAAATCATCTTTGGTATCTCCATTTTGACTTAACAACAAAGCTCTCACTCCTGCTCTACCAGGGTTTAATATCATTCATGGTTAACGAGGGAATTAATTTCTGTAAAGTTTTTAAAAATAGTTTTTTTGAGAAAGCTCTTCTATACTCGTTAATACCATAAGAAGCATTTTTAAAGAAAAGTTGCCAAGTTCCTCTATAAGTTAAGGCATCAAGTGAATCGTTTAGACTAAAATCAGTTTTATTGTAACCTTCCCTTTTAAAACTAAAAACAGCATTTGGACCACATTCAACATCCCCATTCACCATTCTTGTGAAATGAACCCCTAGAAAAGGAAAAGCAGGGTCAGGAACAGGATATATAAGATTATTTACTTTGTTTTTGGCNTGGTCTTCAAGTTCGTAATAATCCCCTCTAAATCCAACAATTCTCTCCTTAAGTGGTATGTCATCGCTTTTGGCAAGTCTATCTGCCTGAAGCCCACCACAGACTATTAGGTACTTTGATTTTATAGTCTTATTCTGTGTTTTAATTATCTTTAAATCTGCTTGGTTTTCGATAGATTTTACTTGCTGAGAAAGCAAGACTTCACTATTCTCATTCCATCCACGAGCAACATCTACCATTTTTTTTGTTGCCATCACATAATCAATTATTCCAGTACAAGGAACCCAAATTCCTGCAATTCCATTTACTTCTGGTTCAATATCCTTTATTTGATTGGCATTAATTTTTTCAATCCCTTCCGTATTATTTTCTAAACCATTTTTATAAATCTTATCTAAAAACTTAAATTCTTTTTCATGAGTAGCAACTACAACCTTTCCACAAACATCGTGGGTGACCTTATGCTCCTTTGAGAATTTAACCAACTCATGTCTTCCCAAAACACAATTCCTTGCTTTATTAGATCCTGGAGTATAATACAATCCTGAATGAATGACCCCAGAATTACTTCCAGACTGGTGTTTTGCTAACTTATCTTCTTTTTCAATAAGAACTAGATTCTTGTTAGGAAAATGCTGTTGTAATTTGTAAAAAGTTGCCGCACCAACAATTCCACCACCAACAATAGCTATGTCGAATATTTTATCCATAGCTTTCTATAGAAATCTCTTCTTTTGGTACTTGAAAAAGTAAAAGCAAACCAACTATAAAAAAAACTACCAATGCTACGATTGAATTTCTCATGCTACCAGTAACCTGTTCTATGAAACCATAAGAAAACATTCCTATTACAATACCCAATTTTTCAGAAATATCGTAAAAGGAGAAGAAAGAAGAAGTGTCTTTAGTTCCAGAGGGAATATACTTTGAATAAGTACTTCTTGATAAAGACTGAATACCACCCATAACCAAACCAACAAAACCTGAAATAAGATAAAAATGAATGGGTTCATAAACTAGTAAGGCGCTTAAACACAACAAAATCCAAATAAATACTACCAATTTCAATGCAAACAAATTCCCTTTAAACTTTGAGATTTTGGAAAGTAAAATAGCTCCTGGTATTGCAATTAATTGTATAAGTAAAACACCAATAATTAAGCCCATCTTGGCATTAGCACCTTCTCCCCAATTTACTTCTTTGGTGCCAAAGTATACAGCAACCAACATTATGGTTTGTACTGCCATACTGTAAACAAAAAAAGAGTAAATAAACCTTTTAAGTCTCTTAGTTTTCATAATGTACAACCTTACCTTGTTCAGCTCTAAAATCCCTTTTTGATAAGTGGATTTGTCCTTAATTCTAATTTTCTCTCCCCTAGGAAGACTTTTGAAAGTAATTTGAGAAAAACAAAACCACCACAAGCCAGTTAGTGCGAAACATAATCTTGTATAAAAAGCCCGCTCATTTTCTTGAGCGTTAAAAATTAAGACCAAACAAAGTACTAGTAAAATAACACTACCAAAATAACCCATAGAAAAACCACGGGCAGACAAACTATCGTGGTCTTTTTTTTCTGCTATTTCAGGAAGAAAGGCATTGTAAAAAACCAAACTACTCCAAAAACCTATTCCAGCCATCACAAACAACAACATACTTATTTCCAGGTGGTTTTTATCAAAGAAAGAAAGAAGCACGCAACAAAAAGAACCTAAATAACAAAAGAATTGCATGAAAGCTCTCTTGTTACCAGTAGAATCTGCAATTCCTGATAAGACAGGAAGAATTAGAACTAACAATAGAAAATAGCAGGAGCTTAATATAGTAATTAGAGCAGTGTTGATAAACTCAAATCCAAAGAAAATAACTTTTTCATCTACATAGCCCTCGTAAAAAACTGGAAAAATTGCACTAGAAATTACCAAAGGATATACTGAATTTGCCCAATCGTAAAAAGTCCAGGCTTTTTGAATTTTCTTATTAGATTTTAGCATTAAATTATTTGATTATTATAAACTCAACCCTTCTATTTTTGGCCATACTAAACATAGAAGCTCCCTTGGAAGCAGGTTGGTCAGAACCTAAATCCTCAGCAGTAATTCTATCTGAAGAAATTCCATTTTTTAATAAAAAATCCTTTACTGATTTTGATCTGTAATTACCTAAATTCTTTAAAATTTTGTTTTCTGGATCATCATTTATAGCTTGTTTTTCTAAATTATCAATATGTCCGTTTAACTGTAATTTCAAATCTGGATTATTTTTTAAAATATCTATTACATTATTTAAATTGTTATTGAACATAGGGTCTACAGAATAACTCTCTACATCAAAATATATCGAATACTTTTTAAGTTTTACATCAATTGGTAATTTTTCGTCCACCTGGACATCAAGATGGTAGACAATGGATTCTCTTTTCTTTTTTTGTCCTTTGTTGCAGTCGCATAAATCAGGATCTTCTACTAAAACAAGCTCAACATTATCTATGTAATAATATGCGTTAGGAGATTGAATCCCAGGAAAATCATCAGACTTATTAAGTTTTTCATATTCTGTATCCTTATTATTAAAAAAATTACCTATTGTAATATACTTTTCTTTTCCATCTGCTTGGTAAACCCCCGCAAACAGTTTCCCACTTATATCTTGACTTGTATATTTTACTTTTTTCATTGGTTACCACAGCAGATAATTCTAATTTATCATTGAAAATAATATCGCCTTTTTTATCTAGAGTAACTGGCTCTTCACTAATGTAAGCTCCTATATTGTCGATTGCATACTTACTTAAATCTGATAAACTCACATGAAATTTTACACAGTAGTTTAGTCCACTTGCAAGGGGTTTAATAAGCATAGATTGAATATATGTTCTAGGTTTTTGGTTATTGTAACTGTAAGTTAATATTCCAGCATAATTTTCACCTTCTTTAGGAAATTCCTTTCCGTAAATATTTTTAGGTGTGCCAATATCTCCAGTAACACTACTTGAAAAAAGATCTGCTTTTAATGAAGTAGGAGAATACCAATCTTTGGAAACATCAATTTGGTTTAATTTTTTAAGTTTTCCATCTATACTTTCAAAACTTGGATTAAGAACCAAATTATTATCTTCTTGTGTTTTATAAGAATTTAATGACAATAATAGGGACAAGGTATAAAATAATTTAATTCTCATTTTTAGTTGTTTGATTTAACACTTTCTATAAAACATTTAACTTTCTCTGGATCTGTATCTGGATATACTCCATGCCCCAAGTTAGCAATATGTCTATTGCCAGCAAAGTTATTTAGCATTTCTTTGGTCTTTCTCTCTATTAGTTTAAAATCTCCATATAAAACACAAGGGTCTAAATTCCCTTGTAAAGTCTTTGTATTATCAAATAAATTAATTGCTTGACCAATATCCATAGTCCAGTCTAAACCAATTGTATTACAATTTAAATTTTTCATGCTTTGAAGAGCAAAAAAAGCTCCTTTACTAAAAACAGTAAGAGGGACATCGTTAAAAGCATCACATATTCTATGGACATATTTCATGCCAAATTCGTTGTAATATTCTGGAGATAATATCCCTGCCCAAGAATCAAAAATTTGCAATAAATCTGCTCCTGCATTAATTTGCAATTTCAAATATTCAATGGTAGTAATCGTAATTTTATCCAAAAGTAAATGGGCTAGTTCTGGCTCTCTATACAAAAAACTCTTTGCTTTACTAAATGTTTTAGAACCTTGACCTTCTATCATGTAGGCAAATATTGT
>JGI20160J14292_10002382_pt1 | contig 15120 bp, 19 predicted proteins | sample COG_10_FD_14292 | JGI IMG/M metagenome (IMG submission 14292) | reverse complement strand
CGACTAACAAAAAATTCATATTTAGAAACATTTGTTCCTATTTTGGTTTTAACTTCGTGGCTACCAAGGGGAGTTTTTAATGAATTCTCTATCTGGCCTTCCCCATATGCAGAACTGGATATAGGATAGCTTCTGATAATTATGCCTTCTTCTAGCAAATACAGTCTTTGCTCTGAGATACTTACATTTATTGCATAATCTGCAAATATTGGAATAGATAATATATGAACTAAGATTAAGGCCAGGATTTTCATCTTCTTAATCTTAATACAAGAAGGTACATCAATACAATAAGAGATAATAGTGGGGAAAAGAGGTATCCATATAAATAAAAAAAACTAGATTGAGAGGACTTATAAATAGTACCATTCAAAGAACCACTTACACCTTTTTCTAATTTATGAACAATTGTTCCTTTATTATCAACTATTGTTGATATTCCATCTGAGGTTCCTCTTGCAATCCATTTATTAGACTCTAATGCCCTCGCTCTAACAATCTGAAGATGTTGATATGGTCCATATGAACTCCCAAACCAGGTATCATTACTAATATTAACTATAAAGTCGGAATCCCTTACCTCTTTTAGATAGCTTAAGGGAAATGCAATATCAAAACAGATCATTCCTAAAATTTTAAAGTTTCTAAATTCCAGCAGCTCCTGATTTGAATGCCCCATACTCAAAGATGACATAGGCATATCAAAAAATTCTATTAATCCCCTTAAAAGACTTTCAAAAGGTACATATTCACCAAAAGGTACAAGATGTCTCTTAAAATAAGCTTGGTCAGTGCCAAAAATAGTCATTGCGTTATACAGTCTATTATTTTTATATTCCCAAGCTCCAGATAAAACATTTGGTCCCTCTTCTAGCTTCTTGATTAAATCTTCCATTCTCGGATTTGAGTTTAAATATGGCAGGGGTGATTCTGGCCAAATTATCAGATCAGCAGCCAGGTTCTTACTTGTTAAATTTACCAGTGTCTCTTCAATTGATTGATAGGATCCAGACTCATATTTCTTAAAAGGGTCCAGTGAGGGTTGAATAATTGAAAGGTTTAAACTTTCTTGATGAGTTTCATGCTGATTGTTTTGATATGGCATCAAAATTAATAGGCACAAAAATCCTAAAAATAAAAAATTCTTTTTCCTGCTAGAGAAACTTAGGGCAAGCAATGAAGCAAAAAAATAAATAATATAGGAAGCTCCATAAACTCCATAATTTGGAATCACTCCTTGGCCAAAAGTATCCAAGAATACCAGTCCTGGTAACAGCCATGGGAAACCGCCTAATAATAAAAATCTAGATAGCTCTAACAACATCAAACAACTTGCAAAGATAAGGCTTTTTATCAAAATATGATGATTGAGTTTAGCTAACCTTATGGCTGCAAAAGGGGCAATAAATACTACTGACAATAAGATTCCCATTAATAATATAATAGAGAAAGATATTATAATGTTAGTGTTTCCATAATAGTAAATACTTACTATTAACCAACCGGTTCCACTGATCCAATACCCCAAACCCCAAGAAAAAGCTCGCTTTAATGCATCACTAAAATTGTTTGAATTAACAGTTGAGTAAATCAAAGCTGCTAAAGTAAATGGGATGATTAACTTAAGATCAAATGGACTAAAAGCCAGAGTGGAAAGCGCGCCAATAAATCCTAAAAATATATATTGAATGAAAGGGACTTTATGTAGTTGTTTTAATAGTGATGCCAATTTTTTTTATTTTTCTTTTATCGGCAGCTGTAACTGCTAGGATCATATCGTCCAACTCAATTTTATCGCCAACTTTAGGAAGGAATCCTAATTTATTAATAAATAATCCAGCTAAAGTTTCTGCATCCATGCCATTAAAATTTTTGTTAAATTTATTTTCAAATTCTGTCAGTTCAAGCGTTGCATCAGCTATATATTCATATTCACTCACTTGAATTAGATCTTCATCATCTGTGTCATGTTCATCCTCAATCTCACCCACTAATTCTTCTAAAATATCTTCAATTGTTACCAATCCAGATATAGTTCCATATTCATCAATAACTATAGCCATATGTGATCGATCTTTTTTGAATTCTTCAAGCAAAGAGTCTGCTTTCTTTGATTCAGGTACAACTTTAATATCTCTTATCAAATTATTGAGGTCAAAGTCTTCTAAATCTTTATTGATAATCTGCAATAGATCTTTGGCAAGCAAAATACCTTGAACTTCATTTTTAGCCGGCCCAAGAACAGGGTATCTAGAATGACCAGAGTCTATTATTCTGGCAATCATCCCCATGGGATCTTCATCTGGCGCCAGTATTACCATTTCAACCCTTGGTACCATAATTTCTTTTACAGTTGTGTCTCCCAATCTTATTGCGCGTTCAGCAATAAACTGAGCCTCTTTATCAATCAGTCTTGCACTAAGGGCATCTTCAAGCAATACAGATACATCATCCAAGCTTGATGGCTTAATTGTAAAAAAACGTTTTATTTTATTTAAGAAACTCGACGGAGGTTGGTCTTTTTCAGTGTCTTGATTCGTCATAATATGTAGGGGTTAGCTATTTTAAAAAACTCTAGGTATTTAATCTCTTGTGCTTCCATTATATTGGCATCCTGATCTTCTTTGTGATCAAAACCTAGTAAATGCAGTATTCCATGAGCTAATAGATGCATCATATGATCGTCTAGGTCTCGATTCAAGTTCTTTGACTCACTTTGTACATAAGGAATGCTTATTGCTATATCTCCAAGTTCTCCTGAAATTTTCTGAATCTCTCCATCTGCAGGAAAAGACAAAACATTGGTATCTATTCTTTTTTCTCTAAATTCCTCATTTAGCTTCATCATTTCCTTGCTCGAAATAAGCTTTAGATTTACTTTTAATGTATTTTTATTTTGATCAAATAAAATATGTTTAGTTAATAGCTCAAGTTTTGACTCTAACTCAGAAGCAAGTTCATTGAAATCATGACTTAAGATATTTAGGCTCAATTTTTTATTGATCAAATTTGTCATATGCATCAACAATCTTTCTTACCAAGGGATGTCTAACAACATCTTTGGAACTAAAGATTGTAAAGCCAAGATCTTCTAGCCCATCAAGCACTTTTAAGGCATGAGAAAGTCCTGACTCAATATTTTTAGGCAGATCAACTTGGGTCATATCTCCATTGATAACAGCATAAGACCCAAAACCCATTCTTGTTAAAAACATTTTCATCTGATCAACAGTAGTGTTTTGACTCTCATCCATAATTATAAAAGCATTATTCAACGTCCTTCCTCTGAGGTATGCAAGAGGGGCAACTTCAAGAATTTCTTTTTCTAGCAAACGAATAACCTGTTCGAAACCTAACATTTCATATAATGCGTCATATAGTGGTCGAAGATAAGGATCAACCTTTTGAGATAAATCACCAGGAAGAAATCCAAGCTTCTCACCAGCCTCAACTGCTGGGCGAATAAGAATAATTTTTTTTACTTGTTCCTGAACAAGCATTTCTACTGCCTTTGCTACAGCTAGATAAGTTTTTCCAGTTCCGGCTGGGCCCACTCCAAAATTAATTTCAAAATTTTTCATATTAAGCAAATAATCATTTTGATTTTTGCCTCTTGGCTTAATTGTTCTTTTGGGCGTTTTAATAATGCATTCGTTCCCATTTGATGAAATAGGGGCCGGATTAATGTCATCATTTTGATTTATTGCCATTTGGATTGTTTCCCTAGAAAGCTCAATGCCTTGAGTTGTTGTTGCATATAAGTCTTGAATTGCATTAGAGGCTTTTTTAATATTCTCTTCTTTGCCAGAAATACTTACCTTATTTCCGTTTTGAAAAATTTTGACTCCAAAGCCCTTTTCGAGAATCTTAAGATTACCATTTAATTCTCCAACAAAAGATTTCAAGTTTTTAGTATTTGCTGGTTCAAGCATTAACTGCGTGAGAGTTTGATTGATTTCTGCCATTAAGCTTTAAGAAGCTCCTTCAGAATTTATAATCTTGCCTGTCAATGAACGCTGATATGCCTTGGTAATCTCAATATCTACTAATTTACCTAGAATATTGATATTTTGGAAGTCAAAATTCACAACTCTGTTGCACTCAGTTCTTGCTTGCAATTGGTTAATATCCTTTTTTGATAATCCTGTAACCAAACATCTCTGGATGGTATTCACTAGATCGTTGCTATAATAGAGTTGAAGTTCATCAATACGTTTCTGCAGAATATATAGCCGCTCTTTTTTTACTTCTAGTGGGACTATATCCTCAAGTTGAGATGCCGGGGTTCCAGGTCTTGCTGAATAGATGAAACTGAAAGATGCATCAAACTTCACCTCTTCAATCAGATCCATTGTCTGCTGAAAATCAGCATCAGTTTCNTTNGGAAACCCCACAATGAAATCAGATGAAATCTTAATGTTTGGTCTAACCTTAAGCAACTTATTGATTATTTTTATGTATTCTTCCCTGGAATAGTTTCGTTTCATTTTTATAAGAATATCATTTGAGCCTGACTGAACTGGAAGATGTAAGTGACTAACCAATTGAGGGACATGCCCATATGCATCTATTAAATCATCGGTCATCTCTAGTGGGTGAGAAGTTGTGTATCTAATCCTTTCAACGCCATCAATGCTCCCACACACCTCAATTAAATCTGACAAACCAAGAACTCTTCCTTTCAATGTGTATTTGTATGCGTTAACGTTCTGCCCTACAAAGACAATTTCTGAGACTCCTTGCTCTACTAATCTAGCGACTTCATCAAATATTTGTTCAGGCTTTCTGCTGATTTCATCTCCTCTGGTGTATGGAACAACGCAAAAGGAACAATATTTTGAGCAGCCTTCCATAATAGATACAAAACTAGATGCGCCAGTTGCATCTGGCTCCGGCAATGAATCAAATTTTTCTTCAATAGGAAAAGAGACATCTACAGCCTGAATTTTATTTTCTTCTTTGATCAATGAGGGGACTTTATGTATGGTTTGAGGTCCAAAAATTAAATCAACAAAAGGCGCGCGTTTATAAATATTTTTTCCTTCCTGACTGGCGACACAGCCGCCAACTCCAATTTTTAATTTGGGATTAATTTTCTTTAATTTGTTGAGCCTTCCTAATTCTGAATAAACCTTTTCTTCAGCTTTCTCCCTAATGGAACAAGTATTGAGCAAAATAATATCTGCATCGTTAGGATTATCTGTCTGTTCAACCGTTGGATCTTTTTTAAGTATCTCTAATGTTTTTTGGCTGTCATATTCATTCATTTGACAACCATAGGTTTTAATATAAAGTTTTGTACCCATATATCTAATTATGAAGAAAAAGACGACATATAAAATAATTTTTATGCAACTCGGGGAAATCTACGAGATTTTTGCTAAACAAATTTATCAAAGTGATATGTACGGTTTCATCGAGGTCGAAGAGTATATATTTAATCAAAATAAACAGCTAGTGGTTGACCCAACATCAGAAAAATTAGAAAAAGAATTTAAGTCTGTTGAAAGATCATATATTCCAATTAATTCGGTTATAAGAATAGACGAAGTAATCGAGTCTGGAGAGGCAAAGATTAAGCAAAATAAAAGCCAAGTATCCCCTTTGCCCATTAATATTCAACCTGCAAATAAACAAGACTAATTTTACAATATTAGAGTGCTTTTTGTTTAGCATTTAAGCAATTGACTGTTAAGCTTTTATTATGAAAAGAAGGCAGGCTCTAAAAATAACTACAATTGGAGCGATAGGTCTTTCAGCCTCAATAAGTTCTAGTTGCTCAAAAAATACTTACTCTTTTAATCATGGTGTTGCGAGCGGGGATCCTCTGGAGGATAGGGTAATTCTTTGGACCAGGGTAACTCCCCAACAAGCAGGCCCGGTGGAGGTTGTCCTTGAAATTTCAGAAAATGAAAATTTTTCTAAAATTGCTTACTCAAAAAAATTGCAAACCTCTTCCTTGTCAGACTACACCATAAAATATGATTTTTTAGCAAAGCAGTATTGTGATAGTGATAATGGATTTTTCTATCGCTTTAAAGCTGGAAGCTCCGTTTCAGAGATTGGCAAATCAAAAACATTTTCAGAAAATACAATGACAGCAAAAATTGGAGTTTTTAGCTGCAGTAACTTTCCAGCAGGCTATTTCAACGCTTACCAGGCAGCAGCTGAAAAAAATGATTTAGACCTGTGGCTGCATTTGGGCGATTACTTATATGAGTACCCCATGGGTGGATATGCTACAGATAATGCAGAAAAGCTAGGAAGAACTCCAAACCCAGGACATGAAATGATTACCCTTTCTGATTACAGACAAAGGCATGCTCAGTATAAGCTAGATCAGGGCTCCAAACTGCTTCACAAGCATGCGCCACTAATTGCAGTCTGGGATGATCATGAGTTTTCAAATGATACTTGGAAGAGGGGAGCAGAAAATCATTCTGAAGATGGATCAGAAGGAGATTTCTATGCTCGAAGATCAGCTGCGATTAAGGCCTACTATGAATGGATGCCAATCAGAGAGCAGCAGAATAAAAGAAGAATCTTTAGAGAGTTTAGAATTGGCAAACTAATACATTTGATAATGTTAGATACCAGGCAATATGCAAGGGATAAACAAATACAACCTAAGGATTACCTAAGTAAATCTGGGTTCAATCAAGCAAAGTTTTATAACGATCTGAATTCTAAAAATAGAGAACTACTGGGTGCAGAACAGCTTTCTTGGATTGAAGATAGTATTTTTAAATTCAAATACTGCTTGGACTATTTTTGGCCAACAAGTCTTAATGGCAAAATTAAGGTTTCCTGATTTAAGCAAAATGCTCAAAACAGAAGAAATTCCAAGTTTTCTTAAGCCTTATTTAAAATTTTTAGGCTTGGGCATACCCTCTAATCTTGATGCATGGGATGGATATCCTGCAGCAAGGAATAAGCTGTATCAATTAATGAAAAATGCTAAAAAGAAATTTATCAGTCTTGCTGGAGATACTCATAATAGTTGGGTTTCTGAGCTTGAAAATCAGTCAGGCAAAAAAGTAGGTATTGAATTGGGAGCCCCCTCTGTGACTTCGCCTGGAATAACCGATGTGTTAAATGTAGATGAAAATGAATTTGTTGATAGTATTGTAAAAATCAATAAAGAGCTTCAATGGATGGATCCCTCCAATAGAGGGTATCTATTTCTAGATTGCATGGAAAATAAAATCATTGCCTCTTTTAATTACATTAAAGAGTTGGAAAACATTAATTCTGAGATTAGCTCATCTCAATCTTTTATCATTCATAAAGAAGGGCTTGAATTAGAAAAAATCTAAGCCTAGTTCAATCAAACAGCATTTGTTTATACAGTTTTAACTCATTAATGGATTCTTTAATATCATCTTTGGCTCTATGTGAACCCTTTTTTTCGTATGTCTGAGCATCATTCATCCATCTTGAAATAAGCTCTTTTACTGAAGAAACATCAACATGGCGGTAATGAAAATATGATTCCAAGTCAGGCATATATTTTGCTAAGAACCTTCTATCATGAGAAACAGTATTCCCACACATTGGAGATGCTTTATTTCCTACATATTTTGAAATAAATTCTAAGGTTTCTATCTCTGCGGCTTGCTCAGAAACGCTGCTTTGAAGGACTGATTTTGTTAAACCTGAGTTTCCATGCTGCTTGGTATTCCATTCATCCATGTTTTCGATCAGTTCTTTAGGTTGATTGATAACTAAATTTGGGCCTTCTGCAACAATGGTAAGATTACTATCTGTGATAATAGTAGCAATTTCTATAATTCTCTCTTTGTCTGGATTCAATCCAGTCATCTCAAGATCAATCCAGATTAGATTTTGATTTGATTTTTGAGTAGACATATATGTTGTTAAATTTTAACTATAGTGTATTTTGAGCCCAAGATGTTAAAAGTTCAAACCGGTCAAATAGTTGAGTTCTACTCAAACTCATGTTGCGTGGTATCTGAGGGAAAAGAATTCAAATGCAAAATCCAAGGGAGAATTGGTCTTGTGGTGGGTGATCTGGTTGAAATAGAGTTATCTTCTGGAGATGGTAACTTTGAGGGGTTGGTCATAAAGCGATTGGATAGGGTCACCGCTCTCCATAAATCTAAGGAAAGGGTTAAAAAACCAATAGCTGCAAATATTTCACATATTGGTATTTTAGTCACCAAAAACCCTAAAACCAATCTTGAGTTTATCGATAAATGGATAACAATTTCAAAAATTTCTTCGATAGAGCCTTTCATAATTTTTAATAAAATAGATCTATTGCAAAACAGTGCATTCCGGGAAGATCAAAAAGTCTATGAACAAATTGGAATTAAAACTTTTCAAATTTCAGCAAAATTATTTACTAACGTGGATGAATTAAAAAAATATCTTTCGAACAGAACCACAATATTTGTTGGTATGTCTGGTTCCGGAAAATCTACCTTGACCTCAGCCATTACAGGTAAAAAAATATTATCTAAAGCGCTTTCTAATAATCAAGGTGTGCACACCACATCTGTTTCGACCCTTTATCATACTGATGAAATGAAAATTATTGATTCTCCAGGAGTCAGAGATATTGGCATTGATCATTTAGAATCAAAGGAGATCATTTTAGGATTTCCAGAGATTAGTAATTATTCTTTAAAATGCACTTTTCCAAATTGCTCTCATCAAGCTGATGAGGGATGTGAGGTTGTGGCTGCGCTGAAGAATGGTGATATTGAAGAAAGCAGATACAATAATTTTATCTTTTTAAGCAATCAAGAGAATACTAAATGAATGAAAAAACACATTTTGGCTTCAAGGAAGTAGATGCTGATAAGAAAGCCGAGCATGTTGGAGAGGTCTTTCATTCTGTTGCTGAAGAATATGATTTGATGAATGATGCCATGTCTTTTGGCATGCATAGGCTGTGGAAAAAAATATTAATTGAACTGTCTGAGCTAAGCGAAGGCTCTGTTGTTCTTGATATTGCAAGTGGAACGGCTGATATTCCAAAATTAATAAACAAAGAATTTAAATCTGTATCAATGCATGTAACAGATATTAATGAATCTATGCTTGCTCTCGGCAAGGATCGTGCAATTAATGAAAACTTTTTTCATAACTGTAGTTTTGCTTTAGCCTCTGGAGAAAATCTACCTTATCAAGATCAAACTTTTGATTTAGTGACCGTTGGGTTTGGGCTTCGCAATTTTACCGATAAGAGCAAGGGGCTTAGAGAAATGAGAAGGGTTTTAAAGCCCAATGGTGTCTTGCTAATCTTGGAATTTTCCAAACCTACAAATTCTTTTTTTTCCAAAGTTTACGATTGGTATTCCTTTAACATCATACCCAAATTAGGCAGTCTTCTGGCCAATGACTCTGAAAGCTATCAGTACCTAGCTGAGTCAATAAGAATGCATCCAGACCAAGAAACTTTAAGGGACATGGTTCTTGATTCGGGTTTCGCTGAATGTAAATTTTACAATCTTGTGAATGGTGTTGTTGCAATTCATCAGGCCAAATAATTATGCATGTCGCATTAAATAAATTTTTACAAGAACTAGACTCTTTATCTCCAGGGTTTTTTATCAAAATTGAGAATCTGTATCCTCTTGAATTTAATGTTGATGTTTCGTCCATGGCAAAGTTTTCTGTAACTTTAGACCATGATGTTAAAACATTTAATTTCTTTGAACACTCAAACCCGAATTTTTCTTTGCAACTAAATATTTTTAGCGCCTTGAATGCATTAAACAATAAAAAAATTCCAACCCAATCTATTTCAGGTGATGCTGAGACTGCATTAATTTTATTTAGTGCTTTGGCAAATATTGAAATTGATTTAGAACTTTTGGTATATAAATATTTTGGAGATATTCCAGCATTGATGTTAAGAAAGGTTATTTCCAATAAAGCACAAACCCAGAAAGCTTCTGCGCAAGGAAATGAAGCAGATAAGATCCTTAAGTCTTTTAGAGATATTTCAATCAGACTTGATAGACTTGAACATGTTTTAATAAATTAATGAATATTCTTCTCACAATTTTAGATTGCCTAAAAATTTTATTTCAAGCTTTTCGGTATGGCATTATAAATATACCCGTCGATAATAGTGACTCTGCCTTATTAAAGGCAATAGGTCTGCTGAATCCTTTTTTTGTAATTAATCGAAAAATCCCTCATGGATTGAGGATTAGAAATTTTTTAGAAAGCTTGGGTCCTATGTTTATAAAATTTGGTCAATTGCTATCAACGAGAACAGATGCAGTCCCAATTGAAATAACTTCTCACTTAAAGGGCTTAACCGATCAATGTAATCCATTTTCATCCCAGCTTGCCAAAGAAATAATTGAAAAAAGTTTAAAAATTAAGATTGATGAAGTTTTTGAAGAATTTCAAGATGTACCCTTGGCGGCTGCTTCATTGGCTCAAGTTCATAAAGCAAAGCTAAAAGGCACATCTGAGAATGTTGTGATTAAAGTCTTAAGGCCTAACATTCATAAACAAGTTCAAAGGAATGTCAGGGTAATGAAGGCTGGAGGTTTTTTGGTCAACTTATTTTATAAAGAGAGTGACAGACTGAAACTAAAAGATGTTATTCATGATTATGAGAAAACTATTTTTAAAGAGTTAGATTTAAAGGTTGAGGCAGCAAATACTGCAGTGACTAAGAAAAATTTTTCTGACTCAGATCTATTATTTATTCCAAAAGTTTTTTGGGATCACACCACAGTAAATGTGTTAACGCTTGAAGAAATTGATGGGTTAGCATGCACAGATGTTCATGCGATGGATGAGCTTGGTATAGATAGAAAAATACTTGCAGAAAATGGAGTAAAAATATTTTTAGATCAAGTGTTTAGAGATAATTTTTTTCATGCAGATATGCATCCTGGAAATATTTTTGTAAGCAAGGTTAATGTAAGTCAACCCAGCTATATAGCAATTGACTGTGCCATAGTTGGGTCACTTAGCAGAGAGGATCAATACAATTTAGCAAGAATGTTGCAAGCCACCTTAAAACAAGACTATTACAAATTATCTGAGCTATTTATTGGTGCAGGATGGGTTTCCAGCCAAACTAACAAAGCGGAATTGGAGCAAGCCTTAAGAGCGACCTGTGAACCTATTTTTGAAAAGCCTCTCTCAGAAATTGAGTTTGGAAATCTGTTGCTTTATTTATTTGATTCAACAAGACAATTTGGTTTATCTGTTCAACCCTCTTTGATACTTCTTCAAAAAACACTTATACACATTGAGGGCATGGGAAGAGAGATATATGCTGATCTTGATTTCTGGGGTCTTGCTGAGCCTTACCTTGATCAGTGGATTGATAAGCAGTTTAGCCCCCTGAAACTAAAAGAATTTCTAGAAAACAACCATTATGAAATTTTGGAAAAAGCATCTTCGTTGCCGGGAGAAATTTTTGACTTGCTTGATAACATAAAGTTTTTAGCAAATGATGGAAAAAAAAATATCGATCTTATTAAAAGCCTTGAAGGTACCATTCAAAATCAGCGAAAATGGCAAAATCTAACTATACTTACACTTATTGGTATTATTATGATTCTTATAGGAACATTATCGGCATGAGGATCAGGAGTTAATTATGATAGGTGGAATAAGTTTTTGGCAAATATTAATCATATTGGTGGTGATACTAATTTTATTTGGTGGTAAAAAAATCAAAACCATGGGTTCAGACCTAGGAGAAGGCCTTAAAGGGTTTAAAAAAGCTATTAAAGATGAAGACTCAGCCAAAGAGTCNGAGTCTAAATCAGACGATCAATAANAATTGTTTCAAATAGGATTTCTTGAGATTCTGATTATCCTACTTGTTGGGATAATAGTTATCGGGCCTGATAAACTCCCGGAATTTATAAAATCTATAATAAAAACCTTTACCAGATTTCAAAATAAATTTTTTGAATTTCGTTCATCCATAGAGAGAGATATTGGCGCTGAAGACCTTAAGCAAGATATTTTCAATGAGTTAAAAATGGAAGAGCTTGAAAAGGAAGATGATGGCCGATCCTAATGACATGACATTCATTGGGCATTTAAAAGAATTGCGCTCAAGAATTATTAGAATGTTTTTATTTGCGGGATTAATTCTTGTATGTTGTTTGCCATTCACCAACTACATTTATGCCTTTGTCTCTTCTCCATTGATGGAACTGATGCCGGCTGGAAGTAGCATGATTGCAACTGAGGTGGCGTCGCCATTTCTTGCTCCATTGAGGGTAACAATTTATACAGCCTTATTGATATCGGTGCCTTATTTTTTTATTGAGCTTTGGGGCTTTATCTCTCCAGGACTATATAAAAAAGAGAAAGCTTTTGTCGCACCATTAATTCTTTCCTCAATAGTGCTTTTTTATGCAGGTATTATTTTTGCTTACTTTGTTGTCAGCCCTATCATTTTGAGCTTTTTTATTTCAGCAGCTCCTGACTCTATTCAGGTAATGACAGACATAAATAAGTATTTAGATTTCGTATTAAAACTTTTTTTTGCTTTTGGTTTTGCTTTTGAAATTCCCGTAGCAACATTTTTAATCATCACCACTGGATTAATAACAAAAGATCGTATCAAGAGCTTGAGACCATATTTGATTATTAGTTTTTTTGTAATTGGAATGTTTTTAACGCCGCCCGATATTTTCTCTCAACTATTTTTGGCTATACCTATGTGGCTACTTTTTGAGGTGGGACTTTTGATATCTCGAGATCCAAAAAGCTAGTCTTTTGGAAAATCTACATTAAGCCTTTCTATCCAAGTATCTGAAGAAGGCATTTGAGCAGATAAAATCATTTCTAATAATTCTTTTGGGTCATCATGAACGAGGATTTGATTTTGGTTTTCAATAGACACAAATTCCTCATCAACTGAATGCTGTAACCAACTTAGAAAACCATCATAGTAACCATTAATATTTAATAGGCCTACAGGCTTATTGATGCCCCCCAGTTGATTGCTGACCATCACCTCTAGAAGCTCATCCATAGAGCCGACACCTCCAGGCAAAACAATAAAAGCATCGCTCATGTCTAAAAATTTCTCTTTTCTTTCAAAAAGAGAATGTGTGATGATTGTTTCATCGATATTGGGATTAGTAAGTTCAAATTCATGCAGTGATTTCAATGTGATGCCTGTAGCCCTTCCGCCATTGTCAACAGCGGTATCAGCAACGACTTTCATCAAACCAACATTGCCGCCTCCAAATATTACTTCTAGATCCTTCTCAGCCATCATTTTACCAATTTGCTCAGCAGCAATTTTATAATCAGGCGATTTGCCTAGATGGGCGCCACAAAATACTGATATTTTTTTTATTGTCATGATGGGAGTCCTAAAATATGTTTTGAAATAATATTCAACTGAACCTCTGAGCTTCCGCCAGCAATAGTATAAGCCTTAGAATAGAAAAAAGATTTAGCAATTTCTTGTTTTGGCCCTTGGCTTTTTTCAGCGATCTCTAAACCTCCTGCTCCAAGGCTTGCAACATTAAGCTCCCATCTAGTCTGAGTTTCTTCTGTGCTGATATATTTCAATATGAGCGCGGCGGGAGAAAAACCGCTCTTTGATTCAATGCCAGTTCTTGCCATGGTTAAATCAACTAAATGGTTGCGCATTTCATGCTTAATTATTTTTTTATGGAGTTTAAGCTGACCTGGTGCATCTATGGCTTGGCAATTTTTGTAGGTTTTAATGGGTTCAATATCTACAGCTCCCTCACTACCAAGATCTGCCATCATGGTTCTCTCAAATTCCAATAGTCTTTTTGCCACTTTCCAACCATCATTTTCGCTAGCAATTCTATGAGATTCTTTTGCCAAAACATCATCAAAAAAAACTTGGCAAAAAGGAGATTGGCCGCTAAGAAGTTTAATTGGCTTTATATCTATATTAGGCTGCCTCAAATTTAATAAAATGAAAGAGATGCCGGCTTGTTTCTTTTCTGTTTTAGCCGTTCTTGCTAAACAATACATCCAATCAGCCTTGTTAGCTTCAGATGTCCAAATTTTTGATCCATTAATTAAGTACTCACTGCCTATAAGCTTAGCTGAGGTCGAAATATTTGCCAGATCTGATCCAGCCCCTGGTTCAGAAAATCCCTGACACCACCAAATTTCGCCTCGTGAAATTTTTGGTAAAAATTCTTTTTTTTGATCATCAGTGCCAAATTCTAAAATGACTGGTCCTAACATCGAGATGCCAAAATTAATTTGAGCAGGCCTGCATCCAAAAAATTTGAGGCGGCTTCTAAGAATCTTTGACTCTTCAAAAGATAGGCCTCCACCTCCATATTCAACAGGCCATTCAGGTGTACACCAACCCTTTGAGACCATTGCATCAAACCATGTCTTTGAGTCCGTTGTTGGAAAGTTAATATCTGAAGAAGCCCAAACTTGCTCAGAAACAGGCATGGGCGTTCTCATTGACTGTGGACAATGCTCTTCTATCCAGGCATCTACCTCTATTGAGAAGCTTTCTAATTGATCGGTCATAAATTTACATCTTAAATGAAAAGGTTACGGGCCCTGCATTAACTGAGTGGATATCCATATCAGCCCCAAAAACTCCTGATTGAAAGCGAATCTCTGATTCATTGAGTCTTCCAAGCAATGAATTGTATAGAAAATGCGCTTTATCAATTTCAGCAGCCCTGTGAAAGCTGGGTTTATTGCCTTTATCTGTAACTGCAGACAAAGTAAATTGACTAACTATCATCAATTCTCCGTCTATCTCCTTTAAACTTGCAGACATTGTGTGGTTATCTCCTTTAAAAAAGGAAAAATTTATTATTTTTGATATAAATTTGTCAACCACCTCTTCTTCGTCGTCAATTTCAAAGCATACATAAGCTAAAATACCTTCTTTGATTGATGCGTGAGTTTTAGCATTAATGCATATTTTTGCGGATGAAACTCTTTGAGCTAATGCTTGCAAAAGGTTTTGGCTTAGTTTTCTAAGCTTGGATTCCAAGCACCATTTGCAGCCAGCTTATTCATTAATGCTCTATGTGATAATGCATCTTGAGCCTGAGAAACATTCTCCTTTTTACCTAGCCACGCTTTTAAAGATGGTTGCTGCAAAGCCCTGCCATAAGAAAAGCTTAATTTCCATGG
>JGI20160J14292_10002351_pt1 | contig 15229 bp, 15 predicted proteins | sample COG_10_FD_14292 | JGI IMG/M metagenome (IMG submission 14292) | reverse complement strand
TTGATTTAAATAATTTCATTTAATTTTTCATTACTTAAACCTTTAATAGATAAAAATCTTTTATTCATATCTTCTGCATATTCAAAGAACAGATCAATTTTATTATCAATTTTATTATCAATTTTTTCAGGCCATTCAATCAATGTTACGATTTTTTTTTGATTTTCTAATAATCCAATATTTTTTATTTCATCACTATTTTTTAATCTATATAAATCATAATGTTGGATTACAAAAATTCCAACATTATATTCATTTACTAGGTTAAAAGTGGGACTTGTAACTTCTGTTGGGTTTAGACTATTATTTGTTTGGAGATGATTTACTAAATATCTTATAAATGTTGTTTTGCCAACTCCAATTTCACCATGGAAAAAAACTATGTCGCCTTTTTTAAGTATTTTTGAAAATTTTTTTGCTAGTTCAGCTGTCTTAACTTCTAAAGAGATATCTATTATTTCGCTATTAGTAGCGATATGCATCTGGCTTGAATGGACCTTCTGTTTCAACACTTATGTAGTCAGCTTGGTCTTTTGATAATTTTGTAAGTTTTGCACCCACCTTTTTTAAGTGTAACATTGCAACTTTTTCATCCAAATTTTTAGGTAATACATAAACTTTATTTTCATAATTTTTATGATTATCCCAAAGCTCTATTTGTGCCATTACTTGATTTGTAAATGACGCACTCATTACAAAACTTGGGTGTCCAGTTGCACATCCTAAGTTAACTAATCTTCCTTTTGCTAAAAGTATAATTCTCTTTCCATCAACTAATTCTATCTCGTCAACTTCTGGTTTAACTTCTGTCCATTTATAATTTTTTAAAGCTTCTACTTGAATCTCATTATCAAAGTGACCAATATTACATAATATCGCTCTATCTTTCATATTTCTCATGTGATCTGCAGTAACAATGTCTATATTTCCTGTGGCTGTAACAACAATATCTGCCTTACTTATTGCTTCATCCATTAAAACTACTTCGTAGCCTTCCATTGCTGCCTGGAGTGCACAAATTGGGTCTGCTTCTGTAACCATGACTCTCGCACCACTTTGTCTTAAAGATGCAGCACTACCCTTTCCAACATCACCAAAGCCTGCAACAATTGCTACTTTACCAGACATCATGACATCTGTTGCTCTTCTAATTCCATCTACTAAGCTTTCTCTACAACCATATAAGTTGTCAAATTTTGATTTTGTAACTGAATCATTAACATTAATTGCTGGAATCATTAATGACCCATCTTTTTCCATTTTATTTAATGCTTTAATTCCAGTAGTTGTTTCCTCTGAAACACCTTTTACTTCCTTTAACAAGTCTTTGTAATCGCTATGCATCATTGCAGTTAAATCACCACCATCATCTAATAACATATTTGCTTTCCAGTCTTTTTTGCCTTCTATAGTTTGTCTTATGCACCATACAGCTTCCTCTTCAGTCTCACCTTTCCATGCAAAAACTGGTATTCCTGCTTTAGCTATTGCTGCAGCTGCATGATCCTGTGTTGAAAAAATATTACAAGAAGACCATCTAACTTCTGCCCCAAGTTCTACTAGAGTTTCAATTAAAACTGCTGTTTGAATTGTCATATGAAGACAGCCTAATATTCTTGCTCCTTTTAAGGGTGCTTTACCTGAATATTCCTCTCTTAATGCCATCAGTCCTGGCATTTCACTTTCTGCTATAGAAATTTCTTTTCTTCCAAATTCTGCTAGAGATATATCTTTAACCTTAAAATCATCCATTGCTCGGTTTTATATAATAAAAATTTGATTAATCAACTTATCATTAAGCTTTAGGGAATATAATTTCAACATTTGCCCCTTTTTGAGTAATGTTATTAGATGCATTTATGCTAGCACTATGTAAATCTACTAGGTTTTTTACAATATTTAATCCTAAGCCTGAATGTTCACCAAAGTTATCAGGTCTATTGCTATAAAACCTATCAAATATTTTTTTTGTGCTTGTTTCTTCAAATCCTTTACCTTCGTCAGTAACTTTTAAAATTATTTTTTCTTTCTCATTTTTTGAAACCTCAACTAAGATTTTTTTATTGTTTTCACTAAATGAAATTGAATTATCTAATAGATTCGCAATAATTTGTTCTATTCTATTTTCTATTCCATTAATAAAAAAATTTTCTTGACTATTTGAGTCTTTCAAAATTATTTGAATACCTCTTTTTGGTTCATAAATACTATTAAAATCATCTACTACAGACTTTATAATTAATCTTAGGTTAATTTTTTTCATTTTTTCTTTGCTTAAGGCGACTTCATCTTTTAACATTTGAGAGTAATCTGTAATAAGTCTTTCAATTCTTTGGACGTCATGATTAAGAATATCTATTAGTTTGACTCTTTGTTCTTGATCTTCAGTCTCATGTAATATTTCAGAAGCACTTTTTAACGATGTTAAAGGATTTCGAATTTCATGAACTAAATCTGTTGAAAAGTTTTCTGCATGAGAAATTCTTTTTTGAAGTTCATTTGTCATGTCATCTAGTGAATTTGATAATGTACCTAATTCATCACTTCTACTTTTAAGTTCATCTATATTTTTTATTCTTCTACTTTTTTCTTTGATTGTTTTGGTATATGCGACTAAATTTTTTATAGGTTTAAGAAAATATCTATTTAAAACAAAAGAAAATACAAAGATTACTATTCCAATAAAAATTGCAGTCCTTAATATAAAAGTTTTTCTTTCATTAATTGCTGATCTAATATCGTTAGCATTTTCTGATATTGCCAAATAACCAATATTATTTCCATTTAGTGTAACATTTTTTACGGTAGTTAATAAAAATTTATCATATCCTTCTTCGGTAAAAGTAAATGCTTCTCCATAATCTTTTGACCATGAATAATTTGTTAAAATATCTTTTATCGAAATAGTTTTTTCTTTATTTATATTTTTTGTTTCGATTATTTTTTTACTTGTTTCTTCGTTTAAAATCTCTAACTGCACTATGTCCAATCTATTGGAGAAAGATCTTGGATCTAAATCTAATGTGTCTGTGTCTCCAACTAAATTAAGTTGGCTATCAAATAAAATAACTCTATCTAAATTTTGAAATAAGAATCTTGTTGAAAATAAAAATCTCCTAATGTCTTCTTCTTCAAATTTAATATTTAATCTCAAAATATGTTCAATTGTGTTATCTATTATTTGAATATGTTTGCTTTTTTTATCTTTTATTAGATTGGGCTTAACATTTCCAATATACAAAAGGGTTAAGCTACCAATAACTAAAAAAACTATTAAATTAATAAATAAAAATTTTTTTAAAATTGATAGACTTTTAAGGAAGCTGCTGAACATTAACTAACATTCCATCTGTACCCACTGCCATATCTTGTTTCTATTGCAGTGAATTCAGGATCAACCTTTTTAAATTTTTTTCTAATTCTCTTAACATGACTATCTATAGTTCTGTCTTCAATATCAGTATCTTCTCTGTAAGCAATGTCCATTAATTGTGCTCTTTCTTTAATTATTCCTGGTCTTTTAGCAAGTTCTTTAACAATTAAAAACTCTGTAGTGGTTAACTTATCTGGTAATTGTTTATTATCCCACTCACACTCAAGTTGCGAAGGATCAAGTTTAAGTTTGCCATGAGTTATAATATTTTTTGTTTCTTCAAGATTAACATTAATATCTTTTTTTCTAAGCTGAACTCTAATTCTTTCAATTAAAACTTTTATTGAAAAACCTCCAGATTTTTTCATAAAGTCATCTGCACCTAATTTTAGTCCTAATAATTCATCTATTTCATCATCTTTAGATGTTAAAAAAATTACCGGAAGTGACGTTTTTTTTCTTAACTTTTTTAAAAGCTCTTCACCATCCATTTTTGGCATTTTAATATCTATAACTGCTAAATCTGGCGGCATTCTAGTTAATCCAATTAATGCACTCTCTCCATCAATATAGGTTTGAACCTTATAACCTTCTTTTTCAAGTGCTATACTTATACTTGTAAGTATATTTCTATCATCATCAATGAGTGCAATTATTTCTTTGTTCATAAACTACTTTAAAAATACTAAATTGTTCTAATTTAGGCAATGCTCTTAAATTAATGAAGTATTCCCCAATTATCACCTATATTTACATCTACAGTTAACGGTGTTGAAAAGGAGTGCAAATCACTTTCTGTAACACTGGTCATTTCTTCTTGAATAATTTTTTTTATAGTTTTTACTTCTTTTTCTGGAACTTCAAAAATTAATTCATCATGTATCTGTAATAATATTTTTGACTTATTGTTTTTTAAGCTTTCAAATCTTTGGTTAAGTCTAATCATTGCAATTCTCATTATTTCTGCAGCGGAGCCTTGGATAGGTGCATTTATTGATGCTCTTTCTTGAAAATTTCTTATATTAAAATTCTTGTCATTAATTCCATTAAAATGTGACCTACGTCCAAAAATATTATTTACATAACCACTTTTTCTACAAAATTTAATGGTGTTATCCATATAAATCTTTATTTCAGGAAACCTTGAAAAGTAAGCATTTAAAAACTCATTAGCTTCGTGATTTGAAACATTGATTTGTTTTGCTAATCCATATTGAGAAATACCATAAATAATACCAAAGTTTATTGCTTTAGCTTTTCGCCTCATATCAGGGTTAACTTTTTTTATATCAACATCAAACACTTGGCTTGCAGTTAGTGAGTGAATATCTTCATTATTTTTAAATGCTTTTTTTAATTCTTTAACATCAGCTAGATCTGCCAAGATTCTCATTTCAATTTGATTATAATCTGCAGAAATTAAGGTGAAACTTTTTTCAGCTATAAATGCTTTTCTTATATCTTTACCATCCTCTGATTTTATCGGAATATTTTGCAAATTTGGGTCACTTGAAGCAAGTCTTCCAGTTGTTGTGGCTGCTAACAAAAAAGAAGTATGCACTCGCTTTGTGTTTGGATTAATGTGTTCTGGTAACGCATCTGAATAAGTATTCTTAAGTTTAGATATTTGTCGCCAATCTAAAACTAATTGAGGAAATTTATGCCCTTTAAATGCTAAGTCTTCTAGAACACTTGCATTAGTTGCAAAGCTTCCCTTTTTAGTTTTTTTAAGTGCAGCAATTTTTAAATCATTATATATGACTTCACCTAATTGTTTTGGTGACCCGATATTAAATTCTTTTTTTGAAATTTTAAAAACTTCTTTTTCTAATTTATTAATCTTTTTTTCAAATTTTTCAGATAATGATTTTAAAGACTTATTATCAATTTTTATTCCTTCAATTTCCATAAATGCTAATATTTTGATTAAAGGTTTCTCAAAAATTTCATAAATATTGGTTAATTTTTCTAATTTTAAATTTTTGATAAAAATTTTATATAATCTATAAGTGATGTCAGCATCCTCTGCTGCATACTCCATTGCTTTATCCAACTCTACATCACTAAAATTTATTTCTTTTTTTCCAGTACCTACAATTTCTTTAAATGAAATTGTTTTATGCTGTAAGTGAATCTCAGACAAAATATCCATGTTATGCCTATTTTTACCAGCATCTAATACATAAGACATCAACATTGTATCTTCCATTGAATTCATATTTATTCCCTGCTTAAATAAAACAATAAAATCAAATTTGATATTTTGGCCTATTTTTTTTACACTCTTATCTTCCAGAAGTGGTTTTAATTTTTTTATTACAACTTCTTTTTTTAAACATCCTTCAAATTTATGAGCTATTGGAATATAGCAAGCTTTACCAATTTTCGTACTTAATGAGATACCAACCAAATTTGCTTGGTGCGCGTCTAATGAACTAGTTTCAGTATCAATTGCTAGCTCACCAGCTTCTTCTGCTTCACTAATCCATTCATCTATTTCTTTTTCACTAGTGATTAAGTGATAATTTTTTTTACTTATTTTTTGTTGCTTTTTCTCAGGTTTTTTTTCTATTAAAGCGTTTTTTAATTCAGGTTCTCCGTATGCTGAAATGACAGAACTAAGAAGTCTATTAAACTCCATTTCTCTTAAAAATTTATATAACCTATCTTTATCAATCTCTTTTAACTGAAATTCCTCTATCTTTCTTTCAACTGGCGCGTCTTTCATTAGTGTCACTAATTTTTTACTAATAATTGCTTTATCTTTATTTTCTATTAGCGTTTCTCTTCTTTTATTTTGCTTTATTTCTTTTACATTATCTAACAGTTTTTCTAAGGTCCCATATTTATTAATAAGTTCTGCTGCAGTTTTAACGCCTATGCCTGGAACACCGGGTACATTGTCACTACTATCTCCAGCTAAGGACTGAACATCAATTACTTTTTCTGGACCTACTCCGAACTTAGTTGCTATATCTTCTGGTGTTATAAATTTATTTTTCATGGGATCAAATAAACGAACATTCTTTTTATATAATTGCATCAAATCTTTATCTGAAGAAACTATTGTTACCTTTGCTCCCTTCGCTAAAATTTGTTCTGTATAAGTAGCTAATAGATCGTCTGCTTCATAATTTGGTAGATCTACTGAGGGTAAATTAAAAGCAATAACTGATTTTCTGATATATTCAAATTGTGGTGCTAAATCATCTGGCGCTTCAGATCTATTTGCTTTGTAGTCAGAGTAAATTTCATTTCTAAATGTTTTTCTTGCTGAATCAAAAATTACAGCAAAGTGTGTTGGCTTTTGTAAATTTTCATTAGATTTAGAATCTTCTAGCAGTTTAAATAGCATGCTACAAAAACCACTAACCGCACCCACAGGAAGTCCATCACTCTTTCTAGTTAGAGGTGGTAGTGCATAATAGGCTCTGAAAATATAACCAGAACCATCTATTAAATAAAAATGATCTGTTTTTTTTATTTTATCCATTAGATAATATTATCTTAATTATTTTAAATACTATAAATGTATTAATGCGTATGGAGAAAAAAAATATACTTTCTGTTAAAAACTTAAAAAAAATTTATTTTAACAAACAAGCTGAAGATAACCTTGCATTGAATGATTTAAACTTAGACGTGAAAGAAGGAGAGATTTTTGGCCTTCTAGGCCCTAATGGTGCCGGCAAAACATCCTTTATAAATATTTTAGCTGGAACGGTGATAAAAACTGCAGGACAAGTAGATGTATGGGGCTTTGACTTAGATAAAAACCCTAGACAAGTTAGGGCTTCAGTAGGAATAGTTCCACAAGAAATAAATCTTGATCCTTTTTTTAGTCCGAGAAAATTATTAGAATTACAGGCTGGTCTTTATGGAATCAAAGAAAAAGACAGGATTACAGATACAATTTTAAAATTAGTATCTTTAGAAAAGCAAGCTAACAGCTATGCCAGAAGCTTGTCTGGTGGAATGAAAAGAAGATTGCTAATGGCCAAAGCTTTGGTTCATCAACCTCCAATAGTTTTTTTGGATGAACCTACTGCTGGAGTTGATGTAGAATTGAGACAAAACTTATGGAAAAATGTAAGATTACTTAACAATCTTGGTGTAACTATTATTTTAACAACACATTATCTTGAAGAAGCTGAAGAAATGTGTGATCGAATAGCCATTCTTAATAAAGGAAATATAGTTGCTTTAGATAGTACCAAAAATTTATTAGATAGAATTCAAACAAAAAAAGTAACTTTTAAAACAGATAAAATAATTAATATTAAAGATGAAGACATAGACTCTTTAAAAGTAATATCAAAATTTGGAACAGAAATTTGTGTGTCTTATGAAAAAAGTAAAATTGATATTGAAGAATTGATTAACCTGATTAAGAAAGATGATGTCAAAATCATAGATATATCTACTGATGATGGTGATTTAGAAGATGTTTTTCTTAGACTAATAAAGAACTAGATTTATTTATTTTAAGATAGTATTATAATTAAATGCAAACAATAAGTCTTTCAAATAATTCTAAAACCATAAAATCATTATTAACTGTTGTATCTGGAACGGCTTTACTTGCTATCTCTTCTAAAATACAAACACCTTTTACTTTAGTTCCAGCAACAATGCAGACATTTATAGTATTATTTCTTGGAATGGTTTTAGGTTATAGATTGGCAGTTGCAACTGTAGTATTATATTTGGTTGAGGGATCAATAGGCTTACCTGTTTTTGCAAAAGGTGGTGGCTTTGCCTATTTAATAGGTCCAACTGGTGGTTATTTAATTGGATTCATTTTAACAGCTTTTTTTGCAGGAATGATAAAAGTAAAAAAAGATCCAATAATTATATTTATTTATTTATTATTTTCTGTAAGTGCCGCTTATGTAATCGGATTATTAGGATTGTGGAATTATATGGGTTTGGATAAAAGTTTTAATCAAATATTTTTGGTTGGTGCTCAACCATTTTTACATATTGAAATTTATAAAATTTTAATTCTTGCAGTATTATCAAAACAAATTCTTAAACTTAGAAAATTTATTTAGGTGATCTTTTAGATAAAATTCTTTGTAAAGTTCTTCTATGCATCTTAAGTCTTCTAGCTGTTTCAGATACATTTCTATTACACAATTCAAAAACTCTATGAATATGTTCCCACTTAACTCTATCTGCTGACATAGGGTTTTCTGGTGGATCAGCTTTTTTCTCTGGATTTGCTAATAATGCCTTCTCAACATCGTCTGCATCAGCTGGCTTTGCAAGATAATCTATGGCACCTTCTTTAATTGCTGCTACAGCTGTCGGTATATTACCATAACCAGTTAACATAATAATTCTGCTAGTAGGATTGGTAGTTTGTATTTGTTTTACTACTTCAAGTCCATTTCCATCGGCTAGTCTAAGATCAACTACAGCAAATCCTGGTTTTTTTTCTATAACTGATTGAATGCCTTTCTGTACACCTTCAGCTTGAATAACCTCAAACCCTTTTTTTTCCATAGCTCTGGCGAGTCTATCTCTAAAAGGATTATCATCATCAACGATTAGTAGTGATTTATTATCAAAATCACTTAGTTTTTTTAAATTAGATATTTCAACCATATTGGTAATATGGTGCTTTATTTGATAATTTCAACACCCATTATTTGCTTTACATTAATTAAGTATTACCTTAATTGCATGATTTATATGAAAGTTTTTAAGTAATTTAAAAACTTTTTTTTATTAAATTTTTTTTGGAGACATATAATGCAAAAATTTAAAACAGTTGATGAACTTGTAAATCAACTGAAGCCTGAACAACCTGTTTATTGTATTAGAGAGAAATCAATACAATCAGCTTCTACTTACTTTAGAGACAATTTTCCTGGTAAAGTATTATATGCAGTAAAAACTAATCCACATCCTGAAGTATTAAAAACAATAGTAGAGAGCGGCATTGAAAACTTTGATGTAGCCTCTATTCAAGAAATTAAAGATATAAGAGCGATTGATCCTAATGCTAAATGCTCATATATGCACACTGTTAAAAGTAGAAAAAATATTAAAGAAGCTTATTTTGACTATAATGTGAAAGCTTTTTCTTTAGATACTAAAGATGAATTAATAAAAATTATTGAAACAACTAACCAAGCAAGTGATCTTGAACTATTTGTAAGAGTAGCTGTATCAAATGAGCATGCTGAAATAGATCTGTCTAAAAAATTTGGAGCGCTAACATCTGAAGCAACTGGTTTATTGAGATTAACAAAACAATACGCAAAAAAAGTAGGGTTAAGCTTTCATGTAGGGTCTCAATGTATGCACCCCATTTCTTATGCAAAAGGAATTGCAGATATAGGAAATATAATAAAAAAAACAAAAATTATTCCAGATTATATTAATGTTGGAGGTGGATTTCCTGCAATTTATCCTGATCTAGTACCTCAATCTTTAGATAGTTATTTTGAAGAAATAAAAAAAGGTTTGATAAATTTAAAATTAGAAAAACTTCCTGAAATATTATGTGAACCTGGAAGAGCATTAGTTGCTGAAAGTGGATCAACAATTGTAAAAGTAAATCTTAGAAAGAAACAGAAACTTTATATAAATGATGGAACGTATGGAACTCTTTTTGATGCTGGCACACCAAACATAGTTTATCCTTCGCGTTTGATTAAAAACGGAAAAATAGTATCAAAAAAGTTAACTGCTTTTAATTTTTATGGGCCTACATGTGATAGCATGGACTACATGAAAGGACCATTTTTACTTCCAAATAATATTAAAGAAAATGACTACATAGAATTAGGCCAGCTTGGTGCCTACGGTTTAACTTTTAGAACTCAGTTTAATGGTTTTTATTCAAATGAAATTTACAAAGTTGAAGATGATCCTATAATGACACTGTATAGCAAAGACAGCAATAAAGGTATATTAGTTGCTTAATGACAGAAAAAAAAAAATTAAATCATAATAGTAAAAAAAGCTTCTTACAAAATCCAGTTGAACACATTGATATTACATCATTTGATGCAAGAAAAATTATTTCATCAATGGAAAAAATGTCTTTTGTTTCAAGAGAAACAGCTAATGCTGCCAATATTTATAATGAAATGATACGGGATGAAGATTGTACTATTTTCTTAACACTTGCAGGGTCAACATCTGCCGCAGGATGTATGAATATTTATAAGGATTTAGTTAAATATAATATGGTTGATGCAATAATTGCAACTGGAGCATCAATAGTTGATATGGATTTTTTTGAAGCCTTAGGTTTTAAACATTACCAAGGATCTCAATTTCAAGATGATACTGAATTAAGAAAAAATTATATAGATAGAATTTATGACACATATATTGATGAAGAAGAATTACAAGAATGTGATCAAAAAATATGTGAAATAGCAGACAATTTAGAACCAAGAAGTTATACTTCGAGAGAATTTATTTCTGAAATGGGAAAATATTTAAAGAAACACTCTAAAAAAAAAAATTCTTTAATTGAAACAGCATATGAAAATAATGTTCCTATATTTTGTCCAGCTTTTACAGATTCAAGTGCTGGTTTTGGATTAGTAGTTCATCAAGAAAATAATCCTAAGAATCATATAACAATAGATTCAATTAGAGAATTACGTGAATTGACTGAAATTAAAATTCAATCAAAAGGCTCTGGCCTATTTATGATAGGTGGTGGAGTTCCAAAAAATTTTGTTCAAGATACTGTTATTTGTGCTGAACTTTTAGGAAAAGAAGTTGAGATGCATAAATATGCTGTGCAAATCACAGTAGCAGATTCTAGAGATGGTGCATGTAGCAGCTCTACATTAAAAGAGGCAAGCTCTTGGGGCAAAGTAGATATTACAAAAGAACAGATGGTTTTTGCAGAAGCAACTAGTGTCTTGCCTTTAATTGTAAGTGATGCTTATCACAAGGGTGATTGGAAAAATAGAACGAGAAAAAATTTCTCACAAATATTTAAATAAAATTGAAATATCTTTCAAATAAAAATGGATTTCTTGGAATTGACAATAATGTTAATTTTAAAGAAAAAGTAGTTGTGGTGCCTTTTGGTCTGGAAAAAACTGTAAGTTATGGTGGTGGCACACGAAATGGCCCTAAAGAAATTATTAAAGCTTCTCATCAAGTTGAGCTATATGATGAAGAATTAAATTGTGAACCTTACAAAAAAATTGGCATTAAAACCTTAAAGCCATTTAAAATTAATAAGGATATTAAAAAAGCTCTCAAAAAAATGTCTGATATTAACCAGGAGATATTAGAAAAAAAACTTTTTCCAATCACTTTTGGTGGAGAACACTCAATAACACCAGGGTGTATTGCTCCATTTGTAAAAAGACACAAAGAGATTTGTTTACTACATTTTGATGCACATGCAGATTTGAGAGAAAGTTATAATGGTGAAAAATTTTCTCATGCTTCAGCCATTAAAAGATGTCTAGACTATAAAAATGTGTCTTTAATTTCATTTGGAATAAGAAATATATCTCAAAGCGAGATACCTTTTTTAAAAAAGAATTCATCTAGAATTGATATTTTTTGGGCAAAAGACAAAAAAAGATGGAACTTAAAAAAATTTCAAAAAATAATAAAAAACAAAACAGTATATTTAACTTTTGATGTAGATGGATTAGACTCAAGTATAATGCCAGCAACAGGAACTCCAGAGCCAGGAGGATTACTATGGGATGAAACTTTAAATATTATAAGAATAGCAGCTAAAAATTCAAACATTGTTGGTGCAGATATAAATGAACTCTCCCCCATCAAAGGTTTTAACTCTTACAATTTTTTAGTAGCTAAATTAGCTTATAAAATTTTATCTTATAAATTTTTATATTAAGCTTTAGAAGCTTTAATAGTTCCCAATAACAATCTGAATGGAATTAGCATTAGTAAGGCAACTAATACTTTAACTGCTAAATCTCCCAAAGATAATGTTACCCATGGTATTCCTGTAGCATAAAAAGATATTGAGAAAAACAAAAATGTATCAACTGTAGAGCCAATTAGTGAAGATGTTAATGGTGCCACAAACCATTTCTTCTTTCTCAGTTGATCAAAAATTTGAACATCTAATAATTGTGCAACTAGGAATGCTGTGCCAGATCCAATAGCTATTCTAACTGAAATTAAATCTGTAAAGTTTGTTGAAAAAAATAATGTAAATACAATTCCAATAATGAATCCAACATAAACAATTTTTCTTGCAATAAACTTCCCATATGATCTGTTTGCTAAATCAGTTATCAAAAATGCAACCGGATAGCTAAATGCCCCGTAAGTCAGTATTTTTTCTAACCCATAATAATTAATTGGAAATTGCACTAAGTAATTTGAGGCTAACACAACAACTCCCATTATAAATGAGAGCGTTACGAAAAATTTATTCATTATACTGATTTGCTAGGAGAAACTTTTGGTGCTTTTTTTACGAATGGAGATTTAATTAATAAACTTTTTTTTAATTTTTTTAATCTTGGTGATATATCTTTATTTTTTGCAGTTTTTAAAAATAGATCAAAAGTACCTTTTTTATCAACACATCTCATGCCAGCATTACTTACTGTTAATGTTAAGCTTCTTTTTAAAAGTACACTAGTAAATTTAGCTTTTTTAAGATTTGGTAAAAACCTTCTATTAGTCTTGTTGTTAGCATGGCTAACATTATGACCTTTCATAGGTATTTTACCGGTTAATTCACATTTTTTTGACATAATATTTAGTGACTATATAAGATGAGTCGGTGAACTCGTCAAGTTTATTAGCTTTAATTAGGCTGTTTCTTGCCAATTATTTCTCTAAAATTCTTAATCCCTTCAGCTTTTAATATTTCCTTAAGCTCTTTTTTTATCTTTCCAACAATATTTGGGCCTTGAAAAACCATACCAGTATATAATTGAATATGACTTGCTCCAGCTAGAAATTTTCTATGTGCGCTCTCACCCGAGTCTACTCCACCTACTCCAATAATTTCAATTTTACCTTTTAACAACTTATAAAACTTACTTATTAATTTATTAGCTTCTTCTTCAAGAGGTTTGCCTGACAGACCACCCTTTTGATGTTTTAATATATTATTTAATTTTTCTCTATTTTTTTCTGAAGTATTTGAAACAATTATTGCGCTTACTTTATGATCTAATAATATCTTACTTATAATGCTAATTTGATCTTCTGAAATATCAGGAGAAATTTTTACTACTATTGGTATTTTAGATTTAATTTTATTTTTTTCTTCTTGAATTGATTTCATTAATTTATCAAATTTTGTTTCATCATGAAAATTTCTTAGATTCTCTGTATTGGGTGAAGAAATATTAATTGTGATATAGTCAGCAATGTCATGAAAGGCTCTAATACCGATTAAATAATCATTTAATCTATCATCACTATCTTTGTTAGGACCTATATTGATACCCAATAAACCTTTTTTTAAATTTGACCTAATTCTATTTCTTACATTTTCTGAGCCTAAGTTATTAAATCCTAATCTATTTATAAGTGCCTCATCTTCAACCAACCTAAATACTCTTGGTTTAGGATTGCCATATTGTTTGAGGGGAGTAACTGTCCCAACTTCAACAAACCCAAATCCAAGTTTAAATAAAGAATTATAAACTTCAGCATTTTTATCAAATCCAGCAGCCATTCCAATTGGGTTATCTATTTCTTTGCCAAATAGTTTANTCTTGAACATTGGATCATCNTTATTTTCATCCTTTAAATTTGGTGTCAAATTTAATCTTAAAGACTTAATTGCTAAATTATGAGCAGTTTCAGGATCAATTTTAAAAATTAGTGATCTGAATTTTGAAAACATTATTTTATTTTTTCTGTTATTAATTTTTTAGTTTCGTTAACTCCAAAGAAGCTTATAAAAAAGCCCATTCTTGGACCATTTTCATCTCCAAATACGACTTCATAAATCAATTTAAACCAATCACGTAGATTTTCTGAATATCCATTTTCTTTTCCAGTTGAGTAAATTAATGTTTGAATATCCTCAGGTAACATTGCATCATTACAATCATCAAGAGTCTTTACTAGAGCCTCTAATGCAATTTTTTCGTTTGAATCTGGTTTCTTATATTTTTTCTGAGTTTGATTACATCGTTAAAGTATTTAATAGCGTAGCCAATTAAATTATCAAAAATTATATGATCTTTTTCTGAGATATCTTTTTTATATTTTTTTACAAACTTCCAAAGTAATTCCTTGGAATCTGCATTACTTGCCTCCACTAAATTTAAAAGCATTGAAAAACTCATAATAGTATCTTCTTTAGGAATTAATCCATTATGTACATGCCAAACTGGATTCATTAGTAACTGTAATTCATTTTGATTTTTAGCTTTTTCCACAAAATCTAAATATTCATCAACTGTTTTTGGAACTATTTCTTTGTATAGTTTTTTTGCTCTTTTAGGATTTTGATACATGTACAATGAAAGACTTTCAGGAGACGCATATTCTAACCACTGATCAATAGTGATCCCATTACCTTTTGACTTTGAAATTTTCTCACCTTTTTCATCTAAAAATAGTTCATAAGCAAAGCCAGATGGGTTTGTTTTGCCAATCAATTTAACTATTCTTGAAGATAATATTGCACTTTCTATTAAATCTTTTCCATACATTTCAAAATCTATATCGAGGGCATACCACCTCATTGCCCAATCCACTTTCCATTGTAATTTACAATTTCCATCTAAGATACTTACCTCAAGTTTTTTTCCATTATTATCAAAGATAATTTTAGATTTTTCTTTTAAGATTTCTAAAACTGGAATTTCTAAAACCTTACCAGTATCTGGACAAATTGGTAAAAATGGACTGTAA